>JAABUZ0100000112.1_pt1 | contig 200136 bp, 214 predicted proteins | sample 5562091 | NCBI WGS metagenome assembly JAABUZ01 (sample SAMN12813069, study PRJNA571459) | rock metagenome | isolation source: Antarctica rocks | place: Antarctica: Victoria Land, Linnaeus Terrace sud | collected 2015-12-21
TACTACTAAATAACCAGCCCAAATATTGAAGTTCCCCAGCTGAATTTGATGGTTCAATGGTTGATGCAGGTGGGGTGGTGATTTGGTTGGGGAGCGCACGCGAAGACTTAGTGCGGGGTACTGTACCTCATGGGGCTAGCGTAGAGCATCACTAAGTTGGTGCTTTGCGCAGTAAATGCGAGTACTGAATATTAAGCTGATTACTCAAGATACGTTCTGACGAAGCACATCAATTCCTTTCACCAGTATAGCTAAATCAAAACAACATCTAGGCTCAAGATGACTACATCAAGTGGATACATCGAACCAAAACTTGAAATTATTGACGCAGCCCAACCGCATACCTTCATCGTCCCAGTGAAAAACATCAACGAAGGCCACGATGTCTCTGATTTTCTTCTGTCTCGCGCTTATAGTGATATCATGACTTTTGTTCTGCAATTGAATAGAGCAATGATTCCTTTTACTTTCGACCCTTCTCCTTCCGCAAAGGCGCCGCAGAAAGTCCAACACTGGGATCTCGGATCCCCAGAGGTTTCATTCTCAGCAACAGTCAGGAGATTACGAAGTCTCCTCGATGACTTGAACAAGATCTTGGACGAAGTGCCGCCTGATCCTGGGCCGAGGCGATTTGGCAATGCGAGTTTTCGGACGTGGTCTCGGTTGGTGGAAGAGCGAGCGGGGGGGTTGCTGGAGAGGCATCTCCCTGCTAGTGTGTTTTATTTCAACGCTGCATCAGAAGTCAGTGCAAAAAACGAGCTCGAGGTGTATCTGCTCGGAAGTTTTGGGAGCCCGCAACGACTGGATTACGGTACTGGACATGAATTAAGCTTCATAGCCTTCCTGGGCTGCGTATGGAAGCTTGGTGGATTCAAACCATCGGCTTCAGGAAATGAAGAAAGAGGGATTGTTCTCGGCCTTTTTGAGCCGTATGCGCACCTTTTTGTGTTCATCAAGAAATATAAATTTACAAAATCAGATACCTAGCCCTAATCCGCCGCCTTATAAAAACCTACACCCTCGAACCCGCCGGCTCCCACGGCGTCTGGGGTCTCGACGACCACTCATTTCTCCCTTACCTCTTCGGTAGCGCCCAATACGCCCCTGCAGTCTTCAGCACCGGTGATATTCCCACCGAAGGTGCCTGCGACGGCGCGCCTGATCCCGCAGACGTTACGAAATTGATGACTGTGGAAAGGGAACGCAAGAAGAATTTGTATTTTGGGGCGATTGGATTCATTTATGATGTGAAAAAGGGACCGTTCTGGGAGCATTCGCCGATGCTGTTTGACATTTCGGGGGTGAGGGCGGGGTGGGCGAAGATCAACAAAGTATCACAAACCCCTTCCCCTCCTAACGGACTTCCTCAACTGAAGCTTTCCCCAGGGCATGATCAAAATGTACAACGCAGAAGTTCTCTCCAAATTCCCCGTCGTCCAGCACTTCCGCTTCGGCTCCCTCTTTAGCTGGGAACGCGATCCTAATGCCATACCGCCACCGGCGTCTGCCCATGCATCAAGTCAGCCAGTGAAGGAAGACAGAAACGGTCCGTCAGTCAACTATGCCTCATCGCGGTCCCAACCAGGCACCAAAGCCCCCTTGGCGACCCAGGCTACAACCTTGCCAAACTCCAGTATAGGCACCTCGGCGCCATGGGCCAGCGGCCCCACACCAGCAGTACGGATGAGTGGCATCCCATCGAGATTGTCCCAGCCAGGCTCGACTCGTCCGCCGCCACAAACCCGCCTCCCTCCGAACGTATCCCCCTCACAGAAAGCGCCGGAGTCCACTTCTGCTGCTGCGGATCCCGCTTCTCAATCTATGCCTCCGCCAACCAGAGCACCCTGGGCAAAGCCGGATACATGAGTTCAGAAATCGCCCATCAGCTACCAGGGGAATGATGAACCTAAACGACAGTCCTACTAGCACCGTACTGAGAAGGCATTCAACGGAATAGGTATAAGAAAGTGGGGACATCCGTGTGTATAGTGCAAAACCAGCAAATATCCCCGAGCAAATCAAACAATTTAAAATTCCAGCCTTCCTTCTCATCTCACACATGCCGTACCCTCCCAAGCAGCCTACAAACGCACTTTCAACTAGTCTTTCTTTCTCCTCCTCCTCCTCCTCCTCCTCCTCCACTTCATCTCATTTCTTCTCGAACCCTTTGCCCACTTGTCTTCATTTTGTACTTTCTCAACCCCTCAACTAAACGATTGAGCGAAGCGAATTGGCCGAATAGAAGACTAAGGCTTGGAAGTCGGCGCAGTTAGACAGTCTATCACTATTTCGGCTACCTTGACTCATCACGGATAGCCCATTCAACCATATGACCAACCGACTCTCTTAACATCCCTATGATGTATACCGCGCAACTCTGAAAAGACGTGAAGAAATACTAGTGCAACAGAGAAGTAATATTCACGCGCTTAGCAACGCCTAAAGATCAAAGGGCTATGTAGGTAAGAGCCGATGGGGTAGCGCAACAGACAACTACCATATTTTAACAAGCTCAAAACAGGGATGGCATACATTAAGAAGCGCCGAAGATCCGAAATAGTTCTGTGAGCGTGATGCAGTGATGCTCGTACAATTGTTGGATTTCTGTCCACAACTCTACTTCCATTCCAACCAACGATCCCCATCCGCCTCCTTCTTCCCACATCGCCTTCCCACTTCCCCAGCACCCCCCCCCCCCACAACCACCCTCTTCCCCCACCCCACCCATATCCCAGCACCCCCACCCCATCCCGTCCCATCCCCCATCCCCATCCCCCATCCCCACCCCCAACCGCCAGCAGAGTCCCAAACAACAAAAAACCGCATAACATAATTACTAGGGACGAGTAACTAAGGAACGGGGTTTGAGAGAGCAAGGGGTATTTGGCTGTTATTATAGATAGATAGAGATGGGTGGGGGGTGGGGTTTTGGTGCGGCGGGGAAGGCGAGGGGAGGTGAGGGGAGGGAAAGGTGAGGGGGAAGGGGAAAGGGAGTGGAAATCTTAATTAATTAATTAATGGGAAATGGGAAATAGAGACAGTATGGAACGATATGCAAGGTAGTGTGGTGCAAGAACCGGCATCGACGAAGGCGAATCCATCATACATGTGCAGTACCCAGCCGCGATTGCCCACAGCACAAAAGATTCGCATTCTATATAGCACGAGTTCAAGAAACGTCCAATCTCCTGTTAAAGCAAAGAAAAACGCTCGTCCTTGACATGGATTTGCTCTTTAAATTCATGCCTTTCCAATCCCGAGTCCTTCGAAATTCCTACCACCGCCGCCCATAAACCGCATCCTCCCTCCTCGCCCCTTCCACCCGCACCCTCCCCTTCTCCCTCACCAACCCTCTCACCACCCCCATCTGATCCCTCACATCCCCCACCTCCCCTCTCCACCCCCCTTCATCCCCCCCACCTCCCGACAAAACCCTTACATCCCCCCCAACGCCTCCGTCCCCATGCCCATCCTCATGCTCCGCCTCGCGTCGGAACAGATTCAGGATATCCTTCATCGACAGCTTGCCGACCGCTTTGCCTTCGATGGCCGCTTCGGCGAGCTTCCGTTTTTTCTCTTGCAGGGCGAGGATGCGGGCTTCGACGGTGCGGGCGATGGTGAGTTTGTAGACGACGACGTCGGTGGTTTGGTTGAGGCGGTGGACGCGGTCGATGGCTTGGTCTTCGACGAACTGGGGGGGTGGGGGCTATGTTAGATTTCTGGGGAAGAGCAGGGGGGTGGGGGGTTGAGGATGGATGGGTTAAGGAAGGGAGGGTGGAGGACTTACCGGATTCCAAAACGGCTCCAGAATAACAACTCTACTCGCCGCCGTCAAATTTAGTCCCAAGCTGCCGCACTTCAGACTACACAGCAGCACCCTCGTCTGGGCATCGTTCCTCAATCTCTCCAGACTAGCTTCGCGGTGGTCATTACGCATGCTGCCGTCGTAGCGGGTGAAGATAATCTTTCGTTGGTGGAGAAAGGGTTCGATGAGGTCGAGCATGGAGGTGAACTGGGAGAAAACGATGAATTTGTGGGTTGGGGAGTCGCGCTTGAGGATGGTGATGAGATGAGAAATCTTGGCAGAGGTTGTGGGTGACATTCTGAGGGTTTCGTCTTCGCTGGAGGTCGAATCTTGTTCTAGTTCCGCGGAGTCGGCTTGGTCGTCGGAGCTGTCGAGATTTACCACTTTTCGCATGCGTGATCCTAGTGCTTTCACGGACGATTCGTCATCTGTATCTGTGTCGGAGGAGTCTAGAGATTCGCCTCCTCCTTCTGCGTTTTCGTCATCGCTGCCGCCGGCTCTTCCCAGATTAGGAGCATGTCGTTGATCTTCAGGTACAAGCCAGTCGCCGTATTTTTCCTCATCAGAGTCATCAAGGATTACTCGTCGGTTCTTCGGTATACGACGTTGAGGATTGTTTGGTGTCGACAAGGCTGAGGACCTGTGCTGATGTTTCTTGCCCTTGCGCGGTTTCTGCACATTCTGAGCAGCTGCCAGATCTTCATCACACTCTGCACATCGCAGGGAGCTAGAAGCTAATCTATCCCTTGCAAGCTCAATCTGGCAGACATCGCATTTCTTCGTTTCCACACTCAATCCTCCCAGAAGGTCTGCCATATCATCCAACTCTTTGTCTGCTACTTTAGACTTCCGGGGTATTTGAGAGGTCGTGCCTTCACCAGTGGTGAGAGCGTCTTTGTCGTTCGCCATGCTTCCACCCACCAATTTTGGATGATTACAAGCCTGACGTAAACGCAGCAACAAAACCAACGCACTAGCATAGTTCATCTTCTGGCCTCCCATCATTTGCTCCAGGCTCTCATCAGCACGTTGCTCAAGGCGATCATAGAATCTACGCTCCTCAGGTGTAAACTCGGCCTCGACATTCTCGATCTTACGTTCAACAAGCTTGAAGCCGTGACTTGGGCCACCGCTGGCAGATGGCTTGCCGCCGGGGTTAAGTGCCCCTTCCTGTTTCAAAACATCTTTTGTTCGGCGCTTCATGAAAGCTTTGAGATAGAATTGTAGCCGCTTGATGGCAACACCGCCACGTCCATTGCTCATGGGCCGTGTGATCTGGTCTTTCCATATTGACAAATCGTTATAAGGCTTGATACGCAGGAATTTTATCAAGCTTTGCAGCTCATCTAGGTTGTTCTGCATTGGTGTGCCTGTCAAGCACCATCTGTACTCAGACCTCAACGCATAGCATGCCTTTGTGGCTTTCGCGTTGCGGTTTTTGATCGTATGCGCCTCATCGAGGATCACGCGATACCAGTGCAGGCCAAAACAGCCTACCTGCGGGCCATCTTGCTCTTGTGAAGAATTGCCGTGCTCAGAAACCAATATCTGATATGTTGTGATGACAACATCGTACTTTCGCAAATCCTCGAATCGTTTAGTACGCTGAGGTCCGTGGTGTATACAGACGCGTAATTGATGCGTATCCGAGACTCGGTTCTTGATTTCAGCTTCCCACTGCTTAATCAAGGCAAGCGGTGCAACGACAAGAGTTCCTTTGTCGACCTTGTTGGATATTGCCTTCTTATCCTTCTCGGCTGAAGAAGACATGGCAGGTCGAGGGTTGGTAAGCAGAAGCGCAATCGACTGGATGGTTTTACCCAGGCCCATCTATACATGATCAGTATTGCTTCTATTCCACTGCTTGTGGGGGTATTACATCATCGGCCAAGATCCCACCCTTTGGTAAGATGCCGTTCTTCTTCTTAACACCGATTTCCTTGTCTCTCATCCATTCCACGCCATCAACCTGATGAGGTAGTAATTTTACCTTGAGCCCTTCCACCGTACCATCATCTACATCTCCCTCATCCTCATCATCTGCTTCCTCTTTCTCATTTACCTTTTCATCAGACTTGAGCCTAAGCTCTTTCATATTATCCGCCAAGCCTGCGACTGCTGCTTCGACTTTCAATTTCCGACCTCGAGTTCGAGGCTTATCTTCCTCGTCCTCGAAAGCGCCTTCCAATAAAGCCTTTATATTTTCCGTAGCCTTTCCAGCTTCGATATAGTTGTAAGGATCCGCAGCGCCAAACTTGTCGCCAAATATAATGCTGTCCGGGCCAGCGTTCTCCTGGGGGTTTGTAAGATTTACGAATGCGCCAGGCCTCTGGGAAGGGTTCACTGGCGCCCATCCATGAACATTGCCAAAGGATGAAAAGGTAGGTTGAGGGGGAGCTTTCGTGGTCCAGATAGGATGGTTTGCTGGTCTCGGAATCTCAACGAGTTCTGGATCACCCCTCGGGGCATCACTTGGTCTAAGATGCGTCGGTTGCTGAAAGGCTACAGGCTCGGCGAATCTATATGATGGTTCCTTTGCGTGCTGCTGATGCATAGTGCTTAGCGCTGGAGCTGGCCTATGGTGTTCCGGACGCGCCTGGTTTGGCTTCGGGAGATTAAAGACATTGTTGGTATGCAGCCTATTATGTAGTGGACTAGCTTTTCCAAACTCAGGTTGTTGAATGCTGCCAAAGGCTGGCTGACTCGGTCTTTGGGGTGTTGGAGGAGCATTGGGTGGCTCTCGTTCCACTACCATTCTGCCTTCCCGCTTCTGCGGTGACTGCTTTATTGTAGTGGTAAACTCAGACCAACGTGGTATCGAGACGCCTGGGGACCCACGTGTAGATGGCGGAGTTGGTGTGAATGTAAAAGCGCTTGTGGTCGGAGAGCTTGATCCAACGAATTGGAATGACGGAGCTTTGGCTGTTGTAGGCTGGCGTGCTTTCTCCAGAGAGCCTATTGATTCACGAGGCGAGAATAGCGAACTTGAATCACCAAGTCCGGACAATCGTTCGCTATGCGTAGATTCTACCTCCCGAAGCCGCAGTTCTTCCTCCTCGCTATCGGTCGGACTTGGTACGCGAAAAGAACGGTTTTTGAGCTTACGCTGCGGCGGTGTAGGTTCAATCACGAACAATGGTGTTTGGCTGGATGATAAGGTATTCTTCGGGCTGTGAGCGAAGGGCAAACGCCGTTGATGTTTCTGCCTATTATTCATTGTTAGCGACTTGCAACCGAGTCCACACGGTTTGTTCCTGGACGTTCCTACCTGGCAGCTATCTTATACTTTCAAATATCTTCTCTGAGCTCTTTTGCTCTCGTTAAATGTCACATGTAGTGGCCCATGGCTGTGTCAAGGTTCAAGTGGCTTGGCTGTTGTCGATTGTTGCGCCGAGCGATCATGCTCAGCCCTACCCTGGATCTCACACGTTGTCACGTGATAAGGGTCACAATAGCCGCGTTCAACAATTACTACGCGTTTCTCTGTAGATGCTCTTGTGATATAAAGTAGTTCGTCTAACTTTGCTACCTCAGACTGACAAGATTCTCATGAATGAGCGGGATATTATTCAAAAGCTTCCTCCCGCCAGTACGAACATGAAGCGATTCAACACCACCCCACATCCGTCAGAACGCCGTTTCGCTATATGCTCGGGCGCTTTTGCCAAAAGGGCCTCAGAAATCCAAAAGTAAAACGCTTAGCACGTCCTTCACGCGGACGCCGTACGCTTTTCCTCATCTTCCTCCAGAATTTATGACGACCCGTGCACCCTCTTTTCCCAACACTCCTGGCTCCTGCGGCTTTGGACTCCTTTCTCTCCCTTTCTTTCTTGACAAGAAGCCCAACACTCCATGAGGCTTCACTTGTCCCTTACCATCGCCGTTTACATCATCTTTGGGCAGCGGCGCTTTTTGGTTTGCTAGCTCGGACCATGATCCGGTTTCATCGAGGGTGACTTGCATGCCACCTCCTTTGGAAGTGTTACGGGTGCCTCCTCGCTGTAATTTGTTTGGCGGAGAAGTGGTATGTTTAGAAGCGGGTTTCGTAGTTGTTTGAGGCTGCGGATGTGACGTCGGTGGTTGCTCGCTCGCAAGGAAGTAGCTAGACTGGGTGGATTGGGATGCTTGTTTATTCAGGCCCATAATAGGAGGGGATCCATTGGGGGAGCCCGAGCGCTGAGAAAGCCTTGGATCTTCAGTACTCGATCTTGACTGTGACTTTGGATTGACCCAATCGGGCGGAGACGTCACTTCCGATGGCAGGGTGTCGACATGACCCCTATAGTTACTGATGGCCAGAATAAATCAGCGCCACACAGATATCAAGATGAACCGTGCAAGGTTTGACTCACGACATTGTAGTATAATCAAACGGCTCAAAGAGCGTTTCGATCATACGATGTAACTCATCAGTCCTAATCTCCTTATCCGTAGCGTCATCTCTCAGCTGAACCCTGGGTTTCTGCCGTCTTGCTCGTGCTTCCAGTGGCGCTTCCTCTAACAGCAACTCTTCCAGATCATAAGTGGCATCGAAGTTCGTTTTCTCACTAGAGGGTATGAAGATGGGAGGGATCTGTTTCTTCTCCAGCGCTTCGAAGTCAATCATTTGGAAGAATGGGTTGCCGGTAAAAGTCTCAAAACCGGTAGCTCCTATTCGTTTTCGCCTGTCTTTCTCTATCAACGAGCGGATTGCCTGTACGCAGAGCATAGAGATCGGTGGCAGGGTGATAGCGTAATTGGGTATACCTCGCAGAATCTCCTTCTCCAGTTTTTCATGCCCATGCGACTGGAATGGTCTCTGCTGGTTTGTTAGCGCCATTGGGTATTCGCAACGATCATGCCCACCTTGTTATAAATGCACTCATAAAAGGTCACTCCTAACGACCACCAGTCCACCTCGGTTAGGTACCCGGTGCCCGCATATACTTCAGGAGCGAGATACGCTAGCGTTCCCGATTTGCTATGGAGCTTCTTCTCCGGCGTGTATTCAGAAGCGACGTTCTACAAAGCATCAATGATCGTTTCTAATCGGTGCCGGGGAAGAACCCACAAAGTCTGCCAGATGGACGTGACCATCTAAATCCAGCAAAACATTATCCGGCTTCAGATCTCTGTGTACAATTCCTTGCTGGTGTATGTAACGCAATGCGCAGCCCAGCTCCGCCATCCAGAACCGTACTGCCTCCTCCGTGAAGGTCTTCCGCGAAATGTGAAAACGTAGGTCGCCGCCATTCATCAGGTCCACAACGATGTACCTGCTTTGGCGTGAGTCTCCAAACGCTAGTACAAGGGACAGAAGTTGGCTATACAGATACTCAATGTCCTGGAAGCTGTATCGTAGGTTACAAAGGAATGGATGGTTCAGGTGTTCCAGCATCCTTCGCTCTCGGATAATGTTCCGCACACTCTCCGATCGAACAACTAAAAGTTTTATGAGCCTCGGTGAGATGCTGGGTGTGTTCAGGGAAGTATGCTGACCCTCATCTTTGCGTATGTACTTTAGCGCGAATGTCAAGCCCGTGTCTTTGCGCTCGACAATCCGGACCTTTCCAAAAGCTCCTTTGCCCACTACACGTAGAAGGCGGAAATGGTTAAGGTTTACTATTCGCAATGGGCCTGTCGTCAGCAAGAGCACCATATGGGGGGGTTGATTAGGCCGGTGATTGAAACTGGTGGAGCGGCCAAGGCTTGGAGGCGAGCAATGTGGTTGTGGATTGACCATCTCACGCACCTTCGTCGGTGAAGACAACGGGCTTGCCATTACTATTCCCCATCGGAACTCGGTGTTGATTGCAAGGGCCCAGGCGCATGCATCTGCTGTCGGGAGTTTCAAGGAAGCAAGATCGAGGGCGAGGAGCAGGATCATTGATCAGGCATGAGGATATTTGCGGCCAAGAACGACGTGAATTAGGGGGGAGTGAAGGCTGGCAGTGAAGCAGTTTGGTCTTGTTTGCGGGGGATGACTGCTCATGTCCAGGTTACTGAAGACATGGTTTTGGGCGAGAGGGGGGAGGTGGTGCTCTGGGGGTCTCGGGGTGTTGTGATCTAGATTGATGGATCACACCGTCAGAAGGTATGGAACGGTAAGGTAAGGTAGGACGGTGATGGATGTGGGTTGATGGGTGACTCAAGTAAGGTTGCCGTACCTTACTATTCAGGTTCGTCGATCTTTCACCAGAGCGGCACAGAGCGGCGGGCATCGAAGTCTGCGGAATAATGACCCTCTTCCAAGGCGGAATAAGCGATCAAGCGAGAAAGCACCGGATCCCTGCAATGGCGGAACTGCCACGTGCTTGTGTTGGATCACCTTAGGTCATCAAGGTATTACAGTACTGTATTGTGTCACGTGTGTTTTGTGCACCTGCATGCACACCAGAAACGACTAGTTCTACCTTACATAATCATTAATGCACATGCAAGGGGTCGGTCCATGGCTCACGGAAGCTTCCGGTCGAAGCATTCACACTTCTTCGAGACACACAGTGATACCTTACCTTACACGAGCACAGAGGGGAAACACAGAGAGTCCCCTCGCGAGACATCCAAAGCGGAAGAGGTCAGGCCGTACTATTGGAGCAATGTCCTCTCACATCGACTGGATCATCACACGTCAACACCTTGTAGTCGGGAAGCTGAAACAATGTCCTGTTGTACGACGTATGTGTGTGCGATGGCCATGCGATCTAGAATGTGGTATTTCGGTCGTGGCGCACCACACTCGGGTCAAATTTGAATGCCCTTTTCCGACAAACCTCTTCGATGAAATCAAACCACCGTGTTCTGTTTGGCTTAGGTACCTACCTACCTACCTACCCACCTACCTTACTCCGCGTCAGTCTGGCCCGGGTCAGGAACGCCTCGAGAACTACCACATGCTTTCCACGTGCGGATCCGTCATCCTTCCCCTCGCTTCCCAATAACATGCTTGTCTGATTGCGCACATATGAGCCTGTCAATAAACGCCCCCTTTTCTGTCCTCATAATTAATTCGTCAGCGATGAGGTGGATAATGTAAGGCATATTTGTTGTTGCTGCAAGCCCCAAAGCGGGAATATCCCCAGTCGTATCCTAACCTGTTAAGCGTTGGTATTGGGCTCGAACAAAAAATATAAAGTATGTACTCAGAAAGACCATGTCTGTTTCATGATCGTCCAGCCGAAAAAGGGCATAGATATCCAAAGTGTAAGCGCCCCACATCATGCTCTTGCGTCTAAGTCGTTTATGCCTTGCCCACAATGCGAACGCCTGCGCTGAGAGTACAACTAGCTAGTATTGGATACACGGAACAATTTGGGCAATGCACACTTTACGGTGGCATCTAGCGCACCAGAGGCGAATGCCTTGAATATAGAACCGAACATGGATAACGCGGTGGAAAGTGTGTCAACATCAAGGCTGTCGTGTAACATCGCTCACCACAGACTCGTCGAGCTCGCCAGATGGACCCGGCTCTTGTGGCTCAGAGCTCGAGTGTACGGCGTCAGTCCCAAGGTGATTCAAGCGGTCTCGCTCCTGATCAGTCCAGCTTTCAAGAGGTTGTGGCGGACACGAGGGCGGCCCTATATCCGAAACCGGCGCTCTCGACGAAGGGGAAGTCGACGCAGCGAAGACGCCCGGCTGTTGTTGTGCGAACCATCCGCCTCTCTCCCAGTTTCCAGGCTGGTACAAGCAATCTTTACGCGTAATTTCTTCCACGATGCCACAAAGCAGGATACTGAGTCGCTTGAAGTCGATCGGCTTGAGAACCCAGCCATCAAAGCCGCCGTCAATGTAAGCTTGGCGCTCTTTCTCGATTAACGAAGCTGACACGGCAAAGACAGGGACTCGACCGTTCATGGTTGCACGGTCTGACAAATGGTTAATAGGGTGGGTCTTCTCGAATGATCTTATCATCTTGGTTGCGGTAAGGCCGTCCACTATTGGCATCTAATTCCACAATTAGTGCTACACCACTTATGCGACTACGGACACTTTAGACGTAGGCACCTGGATATCCATCAAGACTACATCGAAGAAGGCCGCTTTTCCCCCGTAAGCGCTGGCGCATTCTTCCCCATTGACTGTCAAGGAGACAGCATGCCCTATTTTCTCCAGCCGCTTCTTGACAATTCTGCTATTGATGGGATCGTCTTCGGCGACAAGAACGTTGAGCTTCTCAGCGGTTAGCAGGTTTGCATTGTTTTTAGGCTTGTCCGGGATATCGAACAACACGCGTGCGGGAGTTCTTGGAGGAAATCCTGACATGGGCGAGCCTTGGCTGTCATCCCCTGGCATCCGAATGGGTCTCATTGGGGTTTTGGAACCCGTGATGCTTTTCTGGCCAGGCGTCTCCGGCATCGAAGTCTGATCTGACAACGAATGAGAGCGTGACAGCGTACTTGGTCGCCGCGACGTCGTTCTCCGTTCACTTCGACTCCCTTTGGGTAAAGAGAAGACATCTAGATCTGTGGGATGTTCTTTAGCTCCTGTGGTTGACTCTTAGAGTGCAACGATGAGTCGGTCTACATCACTTTTCGCGCTTGACCCACTTTTGAAGCTCTTTGGACTATTAACAGTCTTCATACTATTCAGACTATCATTACTCTTGCGCCGCATGGATCCTTTGGAGACATCCTGAGATCGCCGTTGTGCGCTCTTATTGACTGGCGTTACCTCACCGACTTCAACTGGGGGCGTTACTGGCTGATTCGTAGGAGGCCCTATGTTTGCTTCAGCAGCACCTGCTAACACCGTAGTGCCTTGGTCGTCCGCCGGCAAATCGAAGCCAAGTTGTATAACGAAACGCGATCCCTTCCCTTCTTCCGATTTGAATCTGAGCTGGCCATTCATGTTGCGGACTATTCGAGCAACGAGGGCAAGGCCAAGGCCGAGAGTTTGCTTGTCGCGCTCTCCTTTTTTGACAATCCTAGATTCCGGGGCAAGATTCTGTTCAAGTCCTTCATCGCTTTCCAATTGAACCTGTTCAAGTTCGTTGAATAGTCGATCGAGCTTCTGGGGCGACATGCCAACTCCGGTATCCTGTACAACAATGTCTATCTCAACATGGACTTCGGAACGGTTAGCTAGCCATAACTCTACCTTTACCGCACCAGTGGTTGTGTGCTGGATGGCATTGGCGATAACATTGGATAGTGCTTGCCGCACGCGTCTCTGGTCTCCAACCACAAATTGAGGCACGCCTGGATTTTCTACCATCCCATAATCGACATGCTTTCTCCTCGCATCACCGGTAAATGAATAAGTTGCTTCTCTGACAGTGGAAGGTAGGTCAAATACTTCATCTTTGATTAAGTTATGACCTTCTTCGGTCTTGGTGAGGTCTAGCAGGTCGTTGATAACATAAATAAGTGACTTTGAAGCGGAGTGCGACTTGGAGAGATTCTCGCGTGTCTCCTGGTCAATGGCACCTTCTAGCGCTATCTCAAGGTAGTTGATAATCGCATTCAAGGGCGTCCTGACTTCATGTGCAGAATTCGCCAATAAGAGACGAGTAAATTGGCTGCTCTGTAAAGCGGCTTCCTTTTGCCTCCAAACCTCGATGAACTTTCCGTATACCAAACATAAAACTGCTGCAGTTTCGATCTGCTCTTCAGTCCATTCTCTACATTTGCCGACTACAGTTTCACTCCAGGTTTTGAAACTCTTTCTTGGCTCGAGATAGCCCTCCGATCCCTCTTTGAGGTATTTCTCATACGGATTCCCGGCCCACCGGACTTCTCGCGTTTGACCCTTCCGGAAGAATACGATAAAGTCGCTACCGCTAATAGATAAAGGAACGAGAAGGAAGCCGGCAATAATGGTAAAGCCGGGTGCGTATCGCAAATCGGGGAAATCAAGTCGAATATCAGTAGAACTGGTGACGGAGGTAATCTTTCGAAGCCTCAGATATTCCAGCATAGCCAGAGCTTCCTGGTTCTGCTCGAGCATTCCCATTTTCTTAGTCTCATCTCTAATCGAAAGAAGCCCGTAATCGGCGTCGAAAAGTTTGAGCAAATCATCTGACGATGCAACAATGTACCCAGATGGATTGCTTTCAGTAGGTACAGTGTTGATGAGTTTTCGCGCCTGCAATCGTGAGGCATAGGACAACCTCTCGATGTTCCGCGACGCAGAATCACCCACTAGTCTGCACATTTTGCGAATTGGAAATGAGACTCTCATGCCCTTAGAACCGTAGGAGTGACATGCTATGAGTCCCCAGAGCTCATCGAAAGCATTAATTGATATGGACATCGAAGCACGGACAGCCATATTTCGAAGGTACTTGATGTGGATGGGTGACATTGCTCGAAGGTATGCGTACGTCAGATCAAGTGGCGTCTCAAGGTCCTTGAGGGTTCGACACACTAAACGAGCGGTCTCCTGATCCCGATCATAGAGTAGCCGAACTTTGTTGACCTTGTAAAGATCTCGAGCCTGCTTCGGAATATCTGAGGCAGGAAAATTTAGCCCTTTATACAAGTCTTTGGTCGCTCTTGGGTCTACAAGCTCGGTCACAACCCTTCCATTCCACGATTGATCGAATTGATAGATCATAACCCGGTGAAACCCTGTCAGCTCTTTAACGACCCCAACTAGAATTTTCAGGAACATCTCGAGAGTCGGCGCGCTCGCGAGTTGTTCCTGGACTTGTGACATGATGTTGAAAACCTCCATCGCCGCAGCTTCACCTTTACGTTTCCTAGCACCTCGGAGGACCCGTAAAGGTTTGCTATTGTTCACGGTGCTCTCCGCGTACTCCTCTGCCGAAGGATTACTGTGCAGCGTATCTTCAGGCGGCTCAGGCGTTGTTTCACCGGGAGGCATTAGGGGATTGATACGATCGTCTTCGAGCTCAAACTCACAGATTATTAGGTCGCGGTTAGCCTCATTGGTGTGCATTGCACACCATAATTTGTGCGTCCTTCTTGATTGTGATCGTATTGCTAGAGTGAAGACTTCGGGTCCGTTGGTTGAAGGATCTGCATCTTCTTCGCGAACAAAGTCAATATGGTCGATCAAGTTGTCCGTCTGCTCTTCGGACAGAATGTCGCAGAAACTGTCGAGATCAAATAGCTGCCTTGGAGTATAGCCAATTATTCGATTTGAGTTCTCACTAACAACTCTGACCTTGAGTTTGCCCTTGTCGTCTTCTTGCAGAGCAACCAGAAGCCCAAAACCTTGAACCGCACCTGGTATGTGTATTGGCTCGTCCTCGCAACGCTGTAGTGTATCTCCATCTCGACCAGTAATTACTGCGTGGTCGCCTTCGGTGATGATATGTTTGAAGCGGGCTGTTAAAAGACCTCCTCCGTCCTCAGGTATGTCTCTGTTCAAGTCGGCAACGCTGCTTCCACCAACAGATCCGGACACGCTAGGTATGCTCCCAGTCCCGGACATAGACGAACTGTTGAAAACAGATGCTTGCATTTGCCTAGAACCACCCATACGCTGCCGTTCTTCGGTGTTGGACGAAGATATCTGGCGTCCTGGCCCCACCGGCCTTCGTCCAGCACCTCCAGAGACCGAATTCGCTGTTTCACGTTGCGGCTTCGAAGGTGTCTCATGGGTTGCAAGATCCGGCATTCGATCAGCCGAGCCAGTGCTATTTATTGAATGTCGACGCGAACTGAACCGACTTCCAATGACGGACACACCCGCGCTGCCGCTGCTGGGTAACACTATGCTAGGAAATCCATCGCTACTAGGTCCCTCTCTGCGACTGCCTGGAGTCGGCGTAGGTGTAGGATCAACGGAAACAACTGATCGAATTGGGAACACACGATCTGATGCTGTAGAAGCCAATTGTTCGAACGGAAAGTCCAGGGAGAGAGAGCTTGGGGAACGAGGCCGCCTTAGGTCTTGAGGCGTGGGTCTAGTAATACCTGCAGGTGCCTCTGTGCCCTCTCGACGCGACGGTACGGTGTGTGGCGAGGGCGGGGTGTCTTGATTCGAACAAGTCTGGTCTTCAGGGAAGGGCGTCGAGGTCTCCTCGCCCATGACTAGAGAACCTAGAGTGTACACGGCTGATCCTCAAAAGCTGAGCCGCATTGCTCATGTTATCCACCGCCGATTAGCGGCATACCAGATACAAGCGCCGGAGGCGAAATCGTCAATCAAGAGAGATTTGGAGGAACGTGTGGCGGTAATTCTTGGCACGATTGGAGAGCCACAGTACGCAATTCGGATGAATAGCGGGCAGATACTCACGATTCCGATTGAGGATGGAGGAAAGATGACCTATAACGGCTTGGCAGTATGGAGTAGTGATACTGATACACCAGCTGGATCGTTTTAAACAAGTGTTGATGTTCCAAAATGTGGCAAATCTTGAATTCTTGATACCTTAAAGTTCCTTAGCTTACTGTACGGTAAGCTAGCTTTCTTCGGTTAACCCGATCTCTCCGGCTGTGACGATCCGATTTAAGGTTTTGGTGGTAAATGTGCGATGTCGATGCTTTGAACGGATTACCTGTACGTAGTACGAAATCACTTTCCTGGTCGAGGGTGAGTGTTCTAACCACGGCGCAGTCAGTAGAGCATTGAACATGTCTATTCGGACTACTAACATCTCCATGTCTCCTAGAAGAAATTACATTAGTAACGCAGCTCGAGGTTTTGGCATATCTGGATTCTGGATGTATCGGCTTTGGGACATAGCTCCGGGTCGAGCCTAACATTAATTACATTCCAATTTTACCTGTATTTTAAATTGGCGGGGAAGTACAGTACTCTGGGGGGCGGAGGATAGGTATCGTTCATAACCATGTATTTGCCACTCCTCATCTCTACTTCTGGTTTCAAGATGGAAAGAAAGGGCTCTCTGTGCGCAACGTCGATTCAAGTGCTACAATTTGTAATCGTGTATCTCAGGCAATGAAAGCGCACAGGTACTCCTGAAGTATTCGGCGTAGGTTTTACTTGGTTTGAATTGTCTCTCATTGTTGCTCTCTCATTCATTTTCCTCATTTCCCATCACCTTTATTACACTCAACACATATCATTGTGCTTCTGGAGTGAACAGACACGGGGAAATTTTAAAATTGTGCTAGCCATGCCCTATCTGTGAAACGCTATTTTGCAACTCCCGAAACTGCTACTTCTACCACCTCACTGCGAATACGTATCGAAGTATGGTATCCAGATTTGCCGATAGCACAACACCAGTTAAAGTCGTTGTTGCTCATGATACCTTACAAGATTACACTTTTGCGCATCTCATCGCAGATGGATTGCAGGGCCGTTCAAACATAGAAATAAAGACTTTGCTTTATAGAGTTCCTGGGCAAGAAGCTCCTGGGCACGAATTGTCCATCATCAACAATGCTCGCCTGTTCGTGTGGACATCGCCGTGGGTTTCGGTAGATGAATTAAATGAGTGGGCTGATCTTCTTGTTGTGGCACCGTTTCGGGCCGATTCAATGGGGAAAATGCTGCATGGCATCACCGACAATATTTTGCTTGAGGTACTGCGGTCTTGGGATGTCTCGAAGAAGATTCTGTTGGTACCTGGAATGTCATTTGCTATGTGGGAGAACCCAATGACAAAAAGACAACTCAGCAAAGTGCGGAGGAAGTGGAACTGGATCCGGGTTCTTGAACCTGTGTTATGGAATAGTAAGGAAGGGTATCAAGCAGAGACGCCCAAAGGGTGGACGGGCACGGAAGAGCTCATTCGGACATTACAGAACCAGGTTGATCTGATGACAATCGGTCACGACCATGGCTCCAAAGCCAGCGTTGCTCGATACGTAGCAACGCCAGCCGATCGGAACCAGATAAAACTGCCTACCGAGATCTGGTCAATTGTGTTTGAACACGTTGGCGACTGGGAAGTCGCGACGTCACTCGGAATATATACAAGGCTACCTCAGCCAGCAGAATGGCGACGAAACATGGGTTGGCCGACTACCCAGGAAACACTACAAGAGTATACGAAAGACCTCGAATGGATTATTCTCACAGGTGGCTTGACCGATGTCGTCAGGTATTTCGAGTCTGGGCCCCCTCCCAAGTGGCTATCCAAGCTCTGCGTCAAGCTCATCATCAAATTTGCTCGCTCAGATTTGCTCTCGTACCTGGAGGCGAAGTACAAAGATCTTTTCTGGTCTGCCTTTGGACATACCTTGCTCCCCACAAAAGCGTCTGCTGCATTCGGAAAAATTGCCGTATTAGAGTGGTGGCGTACTTCACCATCTTTTCTAACCAAAGAGTATACGGCCGAGGCGCTTGACTCTGCTTCGAAAGCGGGTTTCGTCCACATCTTGGAGTGGTGGCGTGGCTCGGGTCTTCCACTCCGCTATACTGAAGCCGCACTTGAACAAGCTTCGTCCAAAGGAAACATAGAAGTTCTTGATTGGTGGCGCCATGCTTCTATACATCAAGTTGATTACGAGAACTTTGACAGTAATCATCCCGCTCCAGGAGGACCTCTGAGCCGCAGCACTAGTGAGCATTGCACACTATCAATCAATCTCAGTAACAAGCCTCTTGCGACCAGCAATCCACGTGCTGAATCTCATCACCCGTTACGCCTGAAAGTCGGCAAATCCCTGATATTCGCTGCTCAGAATGGTCAAGCAGCTGCCTTGAAGTGGTGGGAGGCTTCAGGGATTCCCGTTGCACATGAAGATGCGGTTGCCCGTATTGCATCTGCGAACGGACATGTCGACGTACTACAGCTGTGGAAAGAGTGTAAAGGCGAGAAAATGCAATACGATCACCAAGTCCTTGTTGGTCCGACAAAGAACGGACACGCTGATGTACTAGAGTGGTGGAAAAAAAGCGGCTACAGGGTTGAATACAAGACTTGTGACATCGAGGAGGCTTTGGAAGACAGTTTGGGTGGCGACGGGGAGGACAGGATTAGGGCATGGTGGGCGCGAAATGGATTAAACCTAGGAGTAGGTACCAACGAGTGGATGAAGGTTAAGGTCTTGTAGGGAGAAGAAGGGCAACAGTAAATGAAGGGAGCCTCTTATGATACAATGGAAAATGGAAGCATCGATGCTTTCACTGCTGCTCATACTTCGGTAGTAGGCACTTTCTTTCGGACTAGATTGTTTACCTGAAGCACTTTAGCGAGCGATGTGAGCGTACCGATTGCTCTTCGGCGAAGCATTGAGACGGTGTTTTATCCATGTCCTGGTTCTTTCTTCCTATTAGAATGATACATCTGAATCTTTGAGTGTTCCACGAGTAACGTATCTAATTAACTGTTATGGGGATTGGTTCTGTGTACGCTCCGTACAGCTCTCACTGTGATTTCGCGCTAATCGCTTGTTGGCCCGGCGAAACCGGGCGGGCGAAACCAATCAACAAGTCTGATCTGTGATCTCTCTCACTGCACGCTGTGGAAATACACAGCAACAACAACGGCCACCACTATTCCATTCTCGCTCATTGGGGTGTTGAATCTGTGCCCGATGATCAGGTGAAGCTCTACAGCAAACATGATATGTTTATAACCCATTTATTATCTTTCGGGGACGTGTAGCACGTCGCGTGAGACCTTGCTCACTGCCCCTCCACCAACCCCAGACTTCGAGCACAGTCAACATTGTTACGCATGGCAGCAGTATCTATATCACCCGCAGTACACAGAATTGGAATGATGTCGAACCGAAGAGCCCCATTGGCGAATAATCCAAATGCTGCCAATTCGCCGTATCGGGCTGTTGCAGCCGCAGCTCAGAAGCGCTCAAGAGAGCAAACTGACGCACAGGAAGATCTATCACATGACCAACTACCACTAGCAAAGAGACAGGCTGTTGAGGCTGACCGTCTCGCCCTGCGTACGCCAACTACAAGACATGCATTGCAGCATTCGGAGGGTAGATTATTCAATAAAAGGCCCACAAATGGCCAGCCTACCGCTTTTGAGCGTAGGCTGTTAGCATCAAAGGGCAAACAGGTCGAGCCGAAGGACGAGATACAAGAGAAGGCGAATGAGTCACTCGACAACATCAGACAATGGCAAAGGCACTATCGAAAGGTGTTTCCCTGCTTCGTGTTCTATTTTGAGAGTATACCCGATGATGTTCGAGCAAAATGCTCAAAAGCTATCAGGACTCTCGGAGCGGTGAGTCTTTCCTCAGCTGTGGTTAGGCTTTGCTATCAATTTGGACTGATTCTCGAGGAACTGTAGAGGGAGGAGAAGTTCTTCTCCAAAGAAGTCACTCATGTAGTCACAACCAGAGTTATACCTGCGGAGAGCGGTACCAAAAGCCCAACTGAAACCATTGTGCCTCCAACCACTGCTACGGGCTTGAAGAATGCCAGCCAAAGTCGCACCATCAACCCTTCGCTGCTTGAACGCCAATTTGAAGCACAGTATCAAAGCCACTCACAGCAGCCTAGGAACAAGTTTGCATTTGAGCCGACAGCAGGCCGAAAAACTACATTAGGCGGCGTTCGGGATGTCGAGCAAAGGAGGCATAATGGCTCCAGTGCTGATATTCTCTCCAAGGCTAGGGAGATGGGAATGAAGATTTGGCAACTGGAAAAACTACAGCGGGTGACGAACACTATGTTCGAGGCCCCTACCGAATCTCAGGCACAGCATGGGCACAACACCCGTAGCAATATGCCCGTCAAAGTATCTTCCAACATTCAAGGCCGAAACGCCGATTTATCTCACATGTTGCGAAATGAACGGCTCAACGGACCTTCGGACCTCGACTCTACAATTACCACCAGCGAGATCGTACCATTCAAAGGTCCCTACATTTACATCCGGGATATGGATGAGAAAACTAAACCGATCCTGGTCAGGGAATACCCAAAGCCCCAGCACAAGGAAGATGGAGAATGGCCTCAGTTCAGGAGCGCGAGCCAAGGAAAATGTCCGTTTGTTGAGGATGGTAGACAGGAACTCGAAAGAGTCAAAGCTCGAGAGCAGGAACTGCTTGCACGAACCAAGGCAGAGACGCAGAGGGCTCCGCGCACCCGTGCTGCGGCCGCAGCTGAGACTTCCAAACCCGAATCGATTCGGACCGTCACAAGAAAGCAACCGCTCAGTGAAACGAAGAATGGTGTCAATCCAATGCTGCCAACTCCAGAAAAGCTCCTTACAAAGGGAATATGCCCACCACCTGCCACTACCAATATTAAAACAAGCAATCCCACGATGGAATACAAACATAATCCTACTACAGGCCCCCCAAGACTGTTCGGCGGTGAGCCTGCAGCTTCCGGCTTACAAGCGTCAAATATTACCTCTGCGATCCGCTCTCAAATGATCTCTTCCACAGCAGCAGCCCCAGGCGCTAAGGCTGGGATCAGCAAAGAGGTGCATGGACTGAAAAGGAAGGTATTGGAAAAGAACAGTGGCCCAGTACTCAGTAATATGCAGGCAAGTCAGCGAACAGCCGACCCAACAGTTGCTGCGAAGGCCGAAAGAAACATACCTGTTGCAAGGCAGACAAGGAGAAAGACCCAGGAGACGCTTGTTCACATTGACGAAGAGTCAACTCAATCCGAGGAAGAAGAGGACATTTGGACCGCCGAAGAAGTTCAGAGGACTGAGGTTGTTCTGAGCAAGCACACCGTTGTAAAGGATTCAAAGCCAGGCTATTGTGAGAATTGCCGCGAGAAATATGATGATTTCGATCAGGTCAGTCAAGTTTTTCTCTAGCATACACGTAAGACTAACACAGAACCCAGCATACAATTGGACGAAAACATCGCAAATTCGCACTCACAACAGACAACTGGAAAGACCTTGATAGACTACTAGGACAACTGGGCCGCCACCTCAAGGAATTCAGCTCCGATGATTTCTGAGCGCAGTCTTTCACGCCCTCTTTATGTACACTAGCCGTAACCATGATCAAATCGCCTACTGTCACACAAAACCTAACCCCACCATTTCCAGCGCGGTCCCTGAGTTCCCCACCAACTCATTTCCTAGCATCTCCTGGCGCGGCGTTCTTAAAAAACGGTCCTTTTTGCTTTTAGCCCTTTGCTTCTGCTTCTACTATACCACCTTGTTTATTCGGCATGGCTGTTGTCTTTGTGGTGCGAGCGTGCTTACGTATATAGGGTTTTTGAGACGGTGCATCTACATGGCTGGAGAGGTACCTTTTTTTTCTTTTTTTTCTTTTTTTGAAATGGGTTGGAGGGGGTAGCTGTAGAGCTTGAGGTTCAATGGGGTGTATGCGTCAGCAGCTATGAGCAGATCTGCCAGGTACAGCTCGCCAATTCATGGCACGCTACCTACTCATCGTGCACAAGAGTCTCGAATACCTTACCGACCCATGATTTATTCATGCATCATTTTTTGCACGATCCACTTCATCAATATCCACATCCTCAACCCTCGCAGCATGGCCCCAGCTTATAAGAGTAAATGTCTTTCATTGCCAGATAAATACAAACCCCCTCATGAATTGCTCCAATCTGATCCAAGAGATGCCCTCCCCCCACCACCCTTAGAACACCATATCAAACCCAACCTTCCGTTCCCAAATGTAAACTCCAAGCTTTCCAACGATTCTAGACTTCCATTTGTCCCGCTGGCTCCTCATCCCCAGACTCGAAGCTGCCGACCGAGCTCATCTCATCCTCGGACTCGCTGTCGTCGCCGGCTTCGTCTGCGGCGTCTTTGGTTGCGTATTTGGAGACGTATTCTAGAGTCGTGTGTATCTTGTCAGCTTTTCTCTCGGACGGTGACTTCAGTGTATATGAAGTTTCTCTGACCTTTAACCTTGGCTTCGTACGTCTTAGCGTCGCGCATGAGCAAGGCTGCGGCTTCGCCATTGAGGGGATCGGTCGGGTTGGGGTATCGCAGGAGCTGGGGGAGGAAGACTTCAAAGATGTTGATCATGTCAAACATCGGGGACCAGGTTTGGTTGATGACGTCGAGGCAGACGGAGCCGGAGCTGTGGCAGTCAGCGTTGGTGCAGATATTCGACTGATGGGGTGGAGCGTACAGTTCGTCGATATTTGGGTGGAAGATTCGATTGACGAAGCCGATACTGGGACTCTTGTAGGGGTATTGGTCGGGGAGTTCGACGTGGATTTTCCATAGACCGCCTGTGAATGGAGCTGGGGAGAGGGAAAGTAAGCCGGTGCTAATGAGAGGAGATGTTATATATCTTACTTTCTTCGGGTCCCTTAAAACGGACGTAGAATTCTTGCCTTTATGACGATAAGCTTCAGAACCTTCCACTGAGAATACCAGAGGGTGGCAAATCTGATGGCGTACACTGTAGCATGGTTAGGACACCTGGAGCAAAATTACGAAAACGGTTGTAAATGGGACTTACTGTTGTCATTGACCAGTGTCACCTCGTAATCGCTCATCAACCTAGATAGCTTCGAGTCAGATATGAAGCAGACTAGGTCGATGTATTTGGTGTCTTTAAACTCCGGGATATCCATACATCCTGCAGACAGTCAGCAGGGAAGCTCAGGGCATACTTGTCTTCCAAGAACCTTACTTCATGACCTACACCAATAGCAGATTGTCCCATCAGCATCCTTTTTACTACTATTGCCAGATGACAACGTTTGTTCTACCCCACTTACATCCGTCTCGATCCTCCTCTTTGGGCTACTCATCTCGACGCCTGTTGTTGCTTATCTGTAGCCGGTATTTGACAGAGACTCCACAGTATTTTGTTTTAATGATGCTTCGTGATGGTTCCGAGAGACCAAAAGCCTTGCAAACTGTCACTGTAGGGTAGGGTAAGGTGTCCCCGTTGCTTCATGAATCCCTACGATCGTAGAACAGGTAATTGTTCCCAACTTTATAGTCCCTCCACTAGGCAGTTACTGAAGTGAGTACAACCGTCAACATTCTTTGCTTGGAAGGACGAATGGTGATGGGATGGCTCTGGCCGGTTTATGGTTGCAGATGTTGGGTCAACTCCGAAGGTAGAGGCCAGGAGTGCGTGGGTAGGTCCAACACAGTCAAACAATCTTGCTCGTGACAAAGGGCGGGACGTGGCACTTTATCCTACCTTACCTTAAGTGACTGGTCACTCGTCAGTTACGATTAGAACCTTGGTGCCATCAGCCCTACACAGATGACTAAAAAGGCACGTGATTCGAGGTCTATGTTCTCGAAGATTGTATGAGTACTCTGCCATTGACGATTGACTCTGTATATTAAAAAGCGAAATGGAAGTAAACACGACATGTGGTGTAATTACTCACTACCTACCTACCTTACAGTGGTACTGTAGTCGTTGATCACCAGCCTCGGCCCAGAGGGTGCCCTAAACCCCAAACCAGCAACCCGAAGCATCAAACTAAACCCACCAGGAACAGTCCGGACATCCTTCCTTTCAAACCTCAGTATCCAAAATCCGCCGCACTCACCATCACGAACCAAGTCAGATTTATAAACTCAAGTCTCACCGCTCTTACAATGGATCCGTCATCCTCAGCATTCATCGCCCACTATCCCGCTCTATCTCCTACCATCATACCTTTTGCGAAGAAACCGGTCTAAGAGGATGGCTTCGCGCGCCGTGATATCAAAAACTTTCCGGACTGCTATTTCGTCGCAAAAGTCGCACTTACCTGCTGTTGCGGCTCACTGGATCGCAGTAGCGCAATGTCAGACGAGACATAGTTCGCATTCGCCAATTGGCACGCCATCGGCGACTTCGAGGAAGAAGGTAACGATCAATACGTTGCGCGCCCTTCATCAGAAGAAAGAACCTATTACCATGATTACGGCCCATGATTTTCCAAGTGCCCATGTCGCCGATGCGGCTGGTATGGAGATGATTTTGGTCGGAGATAGCTTAGCCATGGTGGCCCTCGGAATGGAAGACACAAGTGAGGTAGTTCTCGATGAGATGATCTTGCATTGCCGGAGTGTGTCACGGGCGACGAAGGGGGCTTTTACAGTAAGGCATCCCCATTATGAAAAAGGTTAAGACAGACACTAATGGTCCACTTCAGGTCGGAGACCTCCCTATGGGCTCCTACGAAATAGCCCCTGAACAGGCCCTCGAATCCGCCATCCGTGTGATCAAAGAAGGACGAGTCCAAGCGGTCAAATTAGAAGGCGGAGCGGAAATGGCCCCTACGATTGAACGTATCACGAGAGCAGGTATTCCAGTGCTCGGCCACGTTGGCCTAACACCCCAACGGCAAAACGCTTTGGGCGGATTCAGGGTGCAGGGCAAAACCGCGACAGGAGCGCTGAAAGTTCTCAAAGACGCCCTAGCCGTGCAAGAAGCTGGATGTTTCGCTGTAGTTCTCGAGGCTATACCTCCGGAAGTAGCTACACTGGTGACCGAGAAGCTGAAAATTCCTACCATTGGTATTGGTGCCGGCAACGGCTGCTCCGGGCAGGTTCTGGTTCATATCGATATGTCTGGAAACTTTCCTCCTGGACGGTTTCTCCCAAAATTTGTCAAGAAGTATGGGGACGTTTGGGGGGAGAATTTAAAAGCTATCGAAGCTTATAAGAGTATGCTTGACCCCTTGAAGGTACATGATACAAACGTAGCTTACTGTACGACAGGCGAAGTAAAGAGCCGTGCCTATCCAGCTCCCGAGCATACTTACCCGGTCTCACCCGAAGAATACGTTCAGTTCGAGACTCTGGTCGAATCGAAACAGAGTTGATTTTCATGCGTTTTTCCTATGATATACCCACTACACCGCCTCTCAAACATGGAGGCTACGTCTTGTCCCTTTTGACTTTGCCCTGCATTTTCCTATATTGGTGCCTTTGGCGGAGAGGTAGATGAAATCTTGACGATCGAGTGTTTGGTTATCTGTCATAAGTCCTAATTACACAATAGATGAGCATAGAGTTTCAATGGATATAGAAGCCTTACCCATACATTGCTCCTTCCTCCCAATCTCGGTGGTCCGCGCATCCATTACTATCGTTCATCGACCTTCCCGTCTTCGACAGAAATCTTGCCATCGTCCAGTTCCATTGATAGCTCCTCATTGATAGCTCCTCATTGATAGCTCTTATTACCCTCTCCCCAACCACTCCGTCTTCCCAATCTCAACCAAAAGCAGGCGTCATAGAATAAGCCACAATGAGCTGCTCGTCCGTCTTGAAGCACTATACACCATGTCAGCCTTTACTCCCTTCCCAAACCCACCCTCCTACCCCCTCTTCTTCCCCATATCTGCTTTCGAGTTCCCCCATACGCCGAGAAGACCACAATAAAGAAGGAAAGGCATAGAGAGATAGCTCACCCTCCACAAGCCCCCCACCCCTTCATCCAATCCAGGCGCGAACACGCTATTCACATAACAAAACGGAAAAGCCCCCTCCTTACCCCCAGCGCCCCCAGCGGCCGCAGCGCCGCCACGCTCCCGATCCAACTTTTTCTTCAAGAATGACACCACAGTCTCGAACCGGTTGCTCGAGGAAATCTTAAACACGAGTTGGCGGAGGCGCGGGGCGGAAGCTATAGGCTGGAAACGTATCGTTACTGTTGATACGCATCAGCAAAAATTAGGCGCCAGCGAGAGAGTATTTTGTAGAGAGGGTTCAGATCGATAATGTCCATACGTTAGAGGTGAAGGAGGAAACACAAACCCTTAGCAGGCACACCATCATTCCCCTCCTCCGCTTTCGCCAGTGCCAAAGTCGCATCCTTGGGCAGGGAGGTTAGAATGATGGATTGGGAGAGAGGGAGAGGGAGGGTAGCTTGGTGGTTGTGATCATCATCCGGGGGGGATGGAGAAGGGGAGGATGAGTTAGGTGGTTGGTTTGAGGAGGAGGACGGGAAATGTTGGGGAGCAATGGGTGAGGGTGGCATGAGGGTGGTTGTGGGAGGTTGGTTTGATGGATTGGGGGCGGTTGACCGTGACCCGGAATGGCGGGGATAGGAAGCCCTGCAAGGCTGACCCCGTTGCCCAGTGCAACGCTTATGTCGGGAATGGGACAACAATTGCCGACGTCAGAGCTATCGCAACCAAGAAGTCATCGTAAATTTCATGTGGGATGCAGAATTAGGAATGCGCAACTTAAAGCACTACGTCTCCCACATTCCAGTTGGAAATCAATCAAAACTCAAAACTCATGGCGGGTCCACCCCGCAAAGACACCAACCCCGACCGTCCTCGCAAAGCCTACACCAGACCCAGAACTGGAACAGATGATAAAGCGAAGACTTCTCCAGATGTTCGCGCCAAACGGACATCGAAACACAGGGATCAGAATCCGGAAAGGTCGCCTCCTAAAACATCAAGGGCAGCGAAGCACACCAGCTATTCGTCATCTGGCACAGAAAGATCCTCGAATGTTCTCAGTATCGATTCACTTGCGAAGCTTGATGCGCTGAACGAAAAGGTGACCGTAGTGACTAAAGAGCGGGAGCGAAAGGCAGAAAAACAAAAAGAGAAAGAGAAGGTGGTCACTGGTCGCGTGGTCAAGGATAGAGGGAAGCACAGGCGGAAATCGGATAACAGGGAGAAGCGGCGGGTAGTCAGCGGTCCATTAGCTGAAGAAGGTGGTGTGAGGAGGAGAAGAGGAGGGTATACTGAAGAGGGTTCTGGGAAAAAAAGATTTGGGAGAAAATTCTGGTGGGGTATTGGCATTATAGTACTGCTGCTGGCGATAATCATCCCAGTTGCTATTGTTGTGTCAAAAAAGAGTTCTGGTAGTGGTGGAGGCAGTGGTAATGGCGGAGGAGGGGGTGGAGGTGCTACACAGGGGGGCGACCCACCGAATACCAATCTGAAGGGTATCGATCAGAATAGCATCCCAACTGCTTCAAAGAACACGATATTGGATCCATTCATATGGTATGATACGACAGATTTCAATCTTACTTATACAAATCAAACAGTTGGAGGCCTGCCAGTGATGGGTCTAAATTCCACATGGGATGATTCTATGAAGGCAAACCAATATGTTCCAGCGCTGAACGAGTCGTTCGCGTATGGGACAATGCCTATTCGAGGTGTTAATCTAGGAGGCTGGCTATCGATTGAACCGTTCATCACGCCGAGCTTATTCAACACTTACCAACCTAATCAAAACATCATAGATGAGTGGTCCTTGACGAAGCAGTTAGGAGCCACCGATGCGGCAAAGGTGTTGGAAAAGCATTATGCTCTTTTCATTAACGAGCAATCATTCAAAGATATCCAGGCGGCTGGATTCGACCACGTCAGGATTCCATATTCCTATTGGGCCGTTACGACCTATCCTGGAGATCCCTACGTCCCGAAAATCTCCTGGCGCTATCTCCTTCGCGGCATCGAATACGCGCGAAAATATGGCCTGCGAGTCAACCTAGACCTTCACGGTCTCCCAGGAAGCCAAAATGGCTGGAACCACAGCGGCCGTCAAGGTAATATTGGCTGGCTGAAAGGCAATGATGGCTCCCTGAATGGCCAACGTTCTTTAGACCTGCACAACCAGCTCTCCACCTTCTTCGCTCAACCACGCTATAAGAACGCCGTCACTATCTATGGACTTGTGAACGAGCCTAAAATGACAGAGCTCCAGGTTAACGATGTGATTACGTGGACGACCACAGCGGTTCAGAATATCAGGAAGAATGGCATGCAGCAAAATATCGCATTTGGAGATGGGTTCTTGGGACTGAATAAATGGCATGGGCAGTTACAAGGGGTCCAAGGCTTAATTTTGGATGCGCATCAATACATCATCTTCAACAAAGATCAGATTGCATACACGCATCAGAAGAAGATTCAATTTGCTTGCGCGGGCTGGTCAGGACAGATGAAAGCGAGTATCGATACATCCACTGGGTATGTCTACCTACCATCCCCTTCCTATTTTCCCGCTCACTAACCATGTCCAGCTTCGGCCCCACCCTCTGCGGCGAATGGTCCCAAGCAGACACTGACTGCACGACCTACCTCAACAACGTCAACGTCGGCTCCCGCTGGACGGGCACCCTCAACACACCCGACCCGGCCACCTCTGTCCTCACGCCCTCCTGTCCTCCCAATTCCGGCGCCTGTTCCTGCTCTGCCGCAAATGCCGACCCTTCTGGTTATAGCGACATTTACAAGCAATGGCTGATGATGAACGCGGAGGCGCAGATGGCGAGTTTCGAGGTCGGCTGGGGATGGTTCTATTGGACATGGGTGACAGAAAGTGCGGCGCAGTGGAGCTGGAAGGGGGGCATGGCGGCAGGCGTGCTGCCGAAGAAGGTGTGGGAGAGGGATTTTAATTGTACGCAGCAAATTCCTGATTTCAAGGCGCTGCTGGAAACGCAGTAGGAGTACTTGGGGGGAAGAAGGGGCGAGACTTGCGCTTTAGGATATAAGGGCTGCATTGTGAGGCGTTTTATGTCTAGATTTTGATCGAGCAGATACCCCCCTTGTATTTGAGTCCGGCATTTGTACACATCCGGCGTCGCCTTGACCATGGTTCGAGATGGAGAAAGTGCCGGAGCGTGTCGGTCTGTACATATCATACGAAAAGATCTTTAAACCAGTTGAGATCTCCTAGGCGAATTGCTCCTCTTCCGTTCTTAGAATTCCATCCTCTGAGCTTCTTTTTCGGAATTCCTAATTGAATTAAACGTCAAACATGCCCTGTGAAGAGCCATAGGGAAATCTGGTAACACTCTTGCTGTAGACTTGTCTGATTAGATAGAGTGAGTGTTTCCTTTTTTGGCGGCCGAATTGAGTGGCTTTGAAATTGAATCATCCATAAGTCGATAGCTTCAAGAAGGGTTGCAGGCTCGGTGCGAATGCATAGTCATGGACGTTTCACTTCTGTAGTGACTGGCGAAACTAAACTTCCATGGTCCTACACGTTTAGACCTTCAATTTACTTCCGAGACCCTTCATCATGGAGGACCCAGCTGACGACGTCCACCACTGCTTGGTCAATGTTTTCGCAGCGCTGGATACACCAGGCAAGCAGCGTAAAGCGCTAAACGGTCTTTTTGGAAGCCTTTCTCACAGCCGGATTAGAGAGTCGGTTGCTTCATTAAGTTCTACGGTCTTCACCTACGACATTGTGGGGAACCTACCACTTGAGATCAATGTATTCGTATTTCAACATCTACAGATCCGAAGGGTCTTCCAGGGTCGCCGCGTATCCCGAAAGTGGTTGAGTATTCTTTCCTCTCCAGCTTTACTCGATCCAATTTTACGGCAGTGGGATTCGCTGGGGGAAACGCCTTTACTCATCCCTGAAGGCCTTGAACCACAATCCATCAGGGCAGAGCATATCGACGCATATCGTAGGGGACTAGCTTTTAGCAAGGCTGATTATAACTGGGATATACAACCTACTTCGGATCCTGCAGGTATAGCCTATGCTGATGGCAGACTGGCCTGGGTCGGCAAGACGAGGCTAACCCTGGTGGTGGTCGACCTTGAGCGAGGAAAAAAATACTCCTTCATACCTCGAAATAGAGAACACATGATCGACATAGCAGTATCCAAGTATTTTGTCGCAGCCACCACTCTTTCGGGCTGATGCTACGTATGGGAGCTGCCTAATGGACGAGCTCATTCCTTCCGGCTCACCAGCTTGTCTGGGGATTCTCTCGTTAGCTCAAGAATGACGTTAGCATTACTCAATCGCTCGGATACGTCTTCAGGAGATTATGTGACCACCTGGAATCTCGAAAGTCTGCAATCTTATCAATTCCCGGCAACGGCCTGCCAACATATAGCTCAAGACGTGGATGAACACGAGCCGCAAGGCGAGAAGAAGATCATGCTCAGTAACTCTGGACAGTCTGTCATCGTTTTCGAACGAGTTGCTGGCGATCCGGAGAAAATCTGTTTCAAACGCCTAAGCCTCGACGGCCGTATCCAAGCGTCAGGATCTCTCGACGTTTGTACCACTGTCGGATACGTCAAGTCTCTCGAGAACGCGCAGCCTCTAAGCTCTGCGCGGTTCCCTACCATTTGGTACTATTCACCGCCTTGCAAGAGTCTAGCATCACGAAGCGTAAGAAGCAAGGACGGTGATGATGACACTCCAGATTTACTCCGTGTGCTGTATGACCCGGAGCAAGAGTGTCTACGACTTGAGCATCACTCTCCCCGTATTTTCCAGAACATAATCCAAGACGCAAGCGTTTGCCAGGAAATATCGCACGGCCAAGAGAAGAACTATATAAATGAATTATTTTTCTGGAAAGACGTTGCATACTATCGCGCCAATTGGTCGGAGGCAGGTCTAAAAGTAATTGACCTCACACATGATACATGCAGTGTGGCAGACATGGGTCGGTACACACCCCGGGGATTTGGACGGTTTAATTACTGCGAGGAGCAAAGAGACAGCGATGGGTGGCCGAATATGAAGCCTTTACTCTTCGGTGATGGAATATTTCTAGTGAACGTTTTTGCCGGCGGTTTTGCCGCCTGGTGCTTTGACAAGAATATCACCCTGGCCCTTGAAGATAAGGGTTACAGGCTATTCAGAGAGGGTGCTATCAAGGGAAGGATAAACACGAGGCTTGAACCCGCATTGAGACCCCCTAGGTGTTGATTCAATGGATTGTGGTCCGAACAATCTTCTAAATCGGGGCTGTTCGACAAGTCAGACGCAAGAAAAAAGGACATACAGACACGAAACCCCGGGCGTTCTACACATACTGAAGGATTGTATCTACGAATCAGCAAGCACCCCAACGATATCCTAAAACAAAAGCTGCCCCCTGGATCAGCTCTTTTCCGCATTTGAGAAAAACCGCAACCAGCCCTTGAGCAGCAGCCAGCAATCCCAAAATGCTGCCGTTGTTAACACAGCGCCAGGATCTTTGCAGAAACACCATTACTGATGTACGTCTTCCGCCACAGCCCGCATGTGGAGAAAACAGCCAGAACCCCCCTAACTCTCAGATGGCCGGAGGTCTCAGCTATCCAGCAGCTTCCAACCTCTTGAGAGGTTTTTTCCCTGACAGAAAGCACCTGTAACATGTTTTCCAGAACTCCACGTCCCACGCTCTTCGCTCTGCTTTGGAATATTTTTTTTATTACCTCCTCTGTACGAAACATTATTAGAGGGTAATAAAAGAAGGAACTGTACTATGTAAGCATTGAAGAGCTAGGATACCGAGAGAAAAATGACTGCGTAATCTTTTTCTGAATGGGGAAAAACTTCGTTCCACGTTTTGCCGCATTTTTAACTATGTATCAATGCCCGAGGGGCCTGTAGAGATTGCGTGTCCTAGATTCAAATCATCACCCATATCTGACTTCTGCCACGCCCCCCCCCCCGGCTTCTATGTTGCAAGAACCGTTGCTATGGCCTTTGATTATTGGCATCTAGCTGCACGTTATCATTACTCTCTACTACCTACCTACCTACTATCTACCTACTATCTACCTACTTACTGCACTCCCACCACATAACCGCCTCTCCACCCCTGAATGCCTCAAGCAATCCCATATGTACACCCCAAGCTCTGAATGCGCTCATATCTCCCCCCCCCCTCCCCCATCGCAAACCCTTACCCGCCACCAGTGACCGACGCCACCCTCCAAGCCTCCACCAACGCCATGCACACATATCCGCCAAATCTCCAAAAAACCCTTATTTGATTGCCCGCAAGTAGCTTTACAAAAGATCATAAACCCGCGCACTGAAACCCACATCGTCGTGCTGCCTGTACAGAACACCACCGACTCGCTCGCCCGGAGAAAGAGCCGAGTTGATAAAGCCCTAGTCTTCCACTCCTGCCGCCGAGCCATTCCCCACCCACATCCTCCTCAGCAACCCTTCAACCCCACCCTCCCCTTCATCCTCTGCTTCTTCTTCATTATCACCATCCCTCGTCCCAATCTCAAACCTAACCCTCCCCCTGCTCGACGGCCGACTCGGCGGTCTCGATCCCGCACCCGCATGCGCTTGCTCCTCCCCACCCCTAGCATCATCTCGCTCGCGCCCCCGTTTCTTCTTCTTCTTCTCAGCGCTGCGCTTGTCCAGCCGTGCAACGCCTTCGGCGAGCATGTCGTGGAAGCGGCGGCCGTTTCTGAACTCCAGCTCTGCTTGCTCCCACTGCCGGACGCGTCGTTCGGCGCTTCGTTCGGTGCCTAGGCCCGCGACGGCGTTGGCGCCATGCATCATTGCTAGGGGGGGTTGGACGGCTGGGGCATGTGCGGGCTCGCGGTTTGTGGAGATGCGTTGGAGGTCGAGCTTGAGTTGCGTAAGAGATTTGGCGGCTTCCCTGGGGTCGCGGGCGGATTCGAAGGGTGAGGCGCGAGTGTGGTTCGGTTGAGGGGCTTGCGGGGGTAAGGCTGAAGGCCCTGAGCCGTTGGTGAGACCCGGGTGTGAGAGGTTTGCGGCTGATTTCGCACGGCGGACAGCTTCAAGGTGGCCGTTGACGGGAGGGGAACCTTGTAGGGACTCGCAGTCATGCTGGTCGGTGTCATGGGTGCGGTGGAAGTTGGCTAGGGTGGATTGGAGCTTGTCTACTGAAGCCGGGGTTGCGCTGCCAGAGGAGGAGCCTGTGGAGTGGAGGAAGCGAGATATGCCGTCTGCGGGCATACTGGGCTCATTGTTAGGAGTGGTGTCGTGACCGAAATTAAAAGAAGGAGAGCCATTGGATCCTGATGGAGTGACGGTGGCAGATATAGATGATATCCTTGGGGCTGCGCTGTGGGAGGCGTGACGGTTGAGGAGGCGTTTGGTCACGACCTCTGCATCTGGCGGGCAAGAATAGTGAGTGGAAGGGTTTTGCTGCTGTTCGTTCAACTCCTTGTCCTGGAGCACAGCACCATTGGTGGGTGGCGATTGGGGTGGGGAATGTGGGAGATTGGTTGGAGAACGAGCTGGTGGATCATCAGGCGACGGCGGATCCACCGATTGGCGTGGTTTTGAAAGACCGAGTGAACTCTGCCGAGTTGTGGCTGGTGACTGTGAACTGCTTGCTTCCGTCCATTCTTCGTCCTGACTTCCTACGGAAAACCTTGCTTTACTTTGCAATGGTACGTCATTGGCGCTATCATGCCGTAAATGTGAGAGCGGCTGAGATTTTGTTGGTTTCCCGAGTTTCGTCGAGGAGACGTTGCGTTTCTGCGAAAGGTTTGATGAGTTTCTCTTCACAGATACTTTGGACCCGGCTCTTGGTAGACTGCTACCAGAACTACTGCGTTTCATGTTCTGCGCTGGGGGGCTTGTTGCTAAAGTTTGGACTTTCGTACTGGAATGGTTGCTCGGACGCGCATGGCCATCGCCAGGACGTGCTGACGCCAATTTGGACAGCTTATTCAGGTTCTTTCCATACGATGGCACCCTGCCATGAGGATTGTGGCCATGGCCAACAGCATGGGTCTTGTGCGGCTTGTGCGAGGACCCTTTGTGCAATGTTGAGGTCGGAGACCCTCGCGAAAGAGATTGCGCAGACAAAGTCCGATCAGCCAATTGCGGCCGACCTGCAGGTGAAGGGGAATCGCGATAAGGCATGTCTGCCGGAGAAGGAGTAAGCTGATTCTCAGCTCCTAATGCACGCAGATGCTTGACCTCAGCGGGACAAAGGCGGTGAGCGCAACGGTCGTAACAATGTGTCGAACTCCAGTGCTGGGGAGGTTGTATTAGAGGTGTTGATCTGTATGACCAAGGGGAAGGTTTGTTGAAGTACAGAGTCACTCCTGAGGCGCTTTGAGTGAGCCAATGGATGGGGGCAGAGATGTGAAAGGGCAAATGTGGAGGTGAGCGCAAAATCATTGGCGGCCGTGAACAAACCAATCGCGTTAGGCCGACGGTATGCGCTTTCAGCACTACCGCCTTACCGCCTTACCGCCTTACGCATGTGAATCCCATACTCTCTGATTCAGCAAACTACTGAAGTAGGTACCTTAAGGTAGGGTAGGCACCTTGGGCCCCCAGAAGCGAACACACCCAAGACAGACGAAGCGGCACTCGATTCCATCTATCTCTATATGCAACGCTAAAACGTCCAAAGCAGATGCTTCTCCAAAACTATCACTATCACCACGTTCAAACCATCTAGTAGACCTCAAGGACGTATCGGAGATCCTCTTTGAGTCTCTCAATCTCTTTCTTCGGATCCATCCTCTTCCCCAACGCCTTCGCGTCTGTGGCAATAGCGTCCTCGAGCACGTTCGTCACATCTGGAACTGGCCATGTAGGACCGCAGAGATAGAACGCGCCGTCCTTTTGGAGGTAGGCCTGGATGATGTCGTTCATGGTCTCCCTCATGCGGTCTTGGATGTAGATCTTCTGCGGCTGATCGCGCGAGAATGCCCGGCCAAGCAGAGTGATGACGCCTGCATCCTGGTATGCCTCCCACTCCTCTCCGTAACAGTATTCCTCTCGCTGGTGCCGGGAACCCATGTACAGCAACACAGCTCCAATCTCTTTACCCTGCGCTTTCTCCCAAGCACGGTGTTGAACGAAAGCTCGGAAAGGTGCCAGACCTGTGCCAAGACCAGCCATGATCAAGGGCTGGGTCGATTTTGGCGGTAGCTTCATTACGCTTGGCTTGACAGAGACAGTAACGGGCACTCCGGGTTTGAGCTTGTTGAGAAATCGCGTAGCTTGACCAGATCTGTCTCGGCCTTTTGGGTCTACCCATCCGACTACAACAATCATCAGAGCGACGCTGTTGGGTGTGACTTTCTGGCAAGATGCGATGGAGTACTCTCTTCGCTTCATTGGGCTGACAATGCGGACAATATCGTGGAAACTCGGATGAGCTGAAGGAAACTCCAGGAGGATGTCAGCATAGGTTAATGTATCAACCTCGGCCCTTCGCTTGAATTCTGTTGCTCCTTCCGGACCGCCAAGAGTCAAAAGCTGTTTTCGTTCGTTGGGGTCGTCTGCGAAATCTGCCAATGCCTCGTAGAATCGTTTAGGAGGTCGACCAAAGATATCCACGTTCTGCATCAACGCCTGGTAGACTGTCCGGTTTTCAAGCACCGTCGCATCCTCTCTGCTCGAAACTTCAACGATCTCGTCGGAGTTGAATTCGTAGAACTTAATAAAGTCTTCAACCTCATATTCGTCATTCTCCGCATGAATGCCAAGAGCTTCACCGATCTCATAGGTCAGGCCAGAGCCCCCAAGGTCAAATTCAATATGAAATATATTCCTGTCATAGCTTGGAGGCGTGAGTCTGCGATTCTCCTGCACGTGGACGGTGTGCGTCTTGATAGAGAGATCAGGACGAAGGGCAGATTTTGTGCCGTAAGCTTCCTTAAAGGCCAACCCTTTAGCTGCTGTCTCCCAGTTCTTGAGATATGTTGGCGGTTCGGTCTCGAATTTGTCGAACCCAGAGAAACTGTTTACATTAATGTCAGATGGTAAAGCAGGGCTAGCAGTCTCCTTGTCCGCCTCGGCCCATTGCCCTGGAATTTCGATTTTTCGCAAGGCAACCTCCAAAGACTTGGCCATATCGTCGAGAACATCGACGCTCCCGTTAATAGAGGCTAGTTTCTGTTTACCGATGCTCTCTTGCGTAGGAAGACCAACACGGAGAAATGCAATTTGGATTAGATAAGTCTCTTTTGAGGGGTCGTTTGCGATCGCTTCCACTGTCAACGGGTCGAGGATATACAGCTGAGCTGCCCTGTCGATAAGAGCTTTCCGGAAATGTACGGGCAGTTTCTGCTCGACTTCGTCATCTTTTACGCCTGTCAATTTTAGGATAAGCTTTCCACCGGCCTTGAGACCAGTCAAAACATCGAAAGACTTGAGTAAATTGACTTCGCCCACGAAAACCACGTCTGCGGCGTCGATCGAGTATGGTGCATCAATGAACATCTTAGATTTTCGAATCTCCGTCTTGACTACTCCTCCCTCAATTAGGTTATCATGTCCAGCTTTGACGGTGACATTGCTCGCAGAATCTTTTGACAAAGCTTGCCCGAGTATAACAGAAGCATTGGCCGAAGGTGAGTCGTTCACATACCAGAATGTATATTGTTGAACGGTTGCCGGATCAATTAATTGTAGAGGCGAAACCGGTTCATGGTCTTCTGTTGAGATCTCACCCGATTGCAAGACGGGCTTGTTGACCAAAAGCTGGAAAGCCGCGGCGATTGAAACTGGCGTCCACCTTTGCTCTCTGGGATATTTGATATCGATGACAGCTGGAGGGGTCAACCAGTTGTCAGAGAAAGTCACAGCAGCTATCACGTCTCCGTGTAAGTTAGATCGAACGTTTGGATCGGATACAGCTTGTGTATCTTGCACCTGACCAAGCACCCCAATGGTCTTGACTGAATCCGGAAGAGCTTTGAGAAATGCTTCCTCCACGAAAGGCCGGTATACCCTCACATTCAAGACGCCCACCCTCGCACCATCTCTTTCTAGAGACAATGCTACCTGGGATACCAATGATGATTCCACGGTACCGAAAACCACCAATACGGAATCTGGCATAGCATGGCCTTGGTACTCGAAGAGTCCGTACGTGGTTCCGAGTTCATCATTGAAAGCCCTCAGTAAGCGTGCAATCTTTGTATCAACGTCCACAGTTTTCTTCCCCGGTCCCGATGTTTCGTGCAGAATTGACTTGTACGTATTGGCGAGGCCCGTTTGATCCAACACATCAACAATTCTGGTGGTCTCGCGCCCAACGTTTACACCGTCATATATGTGTATTGTCGGAACCACACTTGCCAATAGCGTTGAAAACAGAGACATGTGTTGCGCTTCGTAAGCGGAGAAGCTCGATACCAGGCCGAAGCCCAACTCCTCAGCAAGGGTTAGCGCTGAGACATAATCGGTGACTAGGGAGGACGAGGCTCCAGCATAGTCGACGGCCGCGATATGTGCAACGAAGGGGCTCGCAATAGCGTAGAGAAGAGACAGCTGGTCCAACGCCGCACGGAGGTATTGTAGAGCTGACGATGATGCGAGGATCGACTGGGGGATGTAACGTTTTTTCAGATCGAAATCTTTGGAGAAGATGTATCCCAAAGCAACCGACGCCGCACCCTGTCGGATCTGCATGGACTCAACATTCGTAGGATAGCCATGAGAGTTGCGAGCACCCTCTTGAAACCAAGATTTGACGGCGACGTCGAGGTCGAAGGTCTCAGGTGAATATGTCCATATTCTGTCGGACAGAGCATAGGCGACTTGCTGAACGAGAGTTTGTGGGGTTAGATATGTAGGTCCACCGACAGATGTGAAAGGAATAGATTGTCCGAAGGGCAAACTTGACGATTGGTGTCGAAATCCTTTCAATTGCTTCTCAGGTCCTTCATGGGGGTTGCTTTCTGGCCCAGCTGGGCCAGTGGACTCGGGCGTTTGTAGATGCATGATGGAGATTCTGACGCCTACAAGGTGCTGAAGGAATGCTGAAAGACAAGAACAAAGAAAAGTCCTCGACCAGATGCCAAATCCATTGAGGAAACATCATGACCGAGATTTGTCGCGCCACTCAATAAACTCGTTCTAGCTGAGCACGCAATCATTAATCTGGAATGGCGTGCTCCAGGCAAGTATTTTAAGGTTATCAGATTACAGTAGCACGGGTAGATTATGCAGGAGCGGATCTCGGACCAATTAGGGTGGTGGGGGTGAAAGATTGATGATGTCGCTGTCGGCAGTTGTCTAAAGTACCTTATTCTACCTTCAACATCTGTGTTGAACAATTGCATGTCCTCCATGGCAGAAAAATCAACTTCTGCAATTCTCGTGGGCTGCACAGGCTTGGTTGTAAGTTCACTCAAACCCTACAACTTCCTGGTAGGACTCAGCTCACCGTAGATCTATAGGGTTCGCACATTCTCAACCCTTTGCTCTCCCTTTCATCACATCTTACGGTACATGCCATCGCTCGAAAAAGTCTCTCTACAGAATCGTCAAATTTGAAGCCCATCATACAACCAGACTCCTCCACCTGGGCCAAAAGTATATTATCACTCTCACCTACGCCAGATATCTTTCTCTCTGCTCTTGGGACCACCAAAGCTGCGGCAGGCTCTTTAGAAGCTCAACGCGCTATCGACTATGACCTCAATTTGGCACTCGCACGCGCTGCCAAAGAGGCTGGCGTGAAAGTCTGTGTTCTTATCTCTTCTGCAGGCGTCTCCAAGTCTTCAGTATTCCCTTATTCAAAGATGAAGGGCGAGCTGGAGGAATCTGTAAGGGATATAGGGTTCCCTTACACTGTTATAGTGAAGCCAGGACTATTGCTTGGAAAACGAACAGACAGTCGGCCGGCTGAGGCTGTACTGAGAGTTATAGCGCAGGCGCTAGGACTGATTAGCAAGAGATGGTTGACAGATTGGTGGGCCCAGGATGTGGAAACCATCGGTAATGCTACAGTCATCGCCGGTGTTCAGTGTCTGGAGGGGAAGAAAGAAAAGGGCGTGTGGGAAGTCGGGATGAGCGACATTATCAGGATGGGAAGGGCTGAATGGAAAGAGGGAAAAGGGCATTGACACCATGCGTCGAGGATATGCTTTCTTGTCAGATATGTAAGAGGTTTTTTTCTATAACGCGCCCTCGGCCCATCAGCGTAGCAGATAATGTACCTAAAGTAAGGTACCTATATACGGAGTACAGCATCTAGCTTCCTACTATAGGGCCGTGACTTGACGTGACAACCTTAGCCGAGGATTATGACGTGTGAGTGATGCGACTCGTTGACATCACATTGAGCAGTTCTGCGAGCTACATAGGTACTTGCACAAAATAGACAATTTGCGAACCTACAGCAAAGATTGATATCCTTCCTGTGCTACCACTTATTTCAGGTAATTGTCAATATACACCAACCCAAGCCCTGACCGTAATCCCACGGTCTTCACTCTGACGGTGCTGCAGACGAAGGGCAAGAGGGCGCGACATAGACTTTACTTCCATTGAGCAATTAAACCCCTACTTCAAAATGCAAGGCACAAGATCAAGCCATCTTGTCTCCAACATTGCAAGGGCACACGGTCTGCGTCAAACTGTCCCAACACATACTCGTATTTCTCTCAACCGACAATTGCGGCATTCTCGACCTCAATCATTCACCCCATATGCCCAGAGGCAATTCTCGCAATCCTCATGGCTGGATTATCCGAGAAAGGACTCGCAAGACAAAGACAGCATCAATAGAGAGCCAACGGAATACAGCAAGAGTGGGACGGATGACGGGGCTGCAGGACAGGAGGAGGCGGCATTTGATCCTAGTGTCACCGACCCGGGTGAGGAGAAAGAGAAGGCAGGTGAGGGAAAACCGGTAAGTCTACTTTATGCGCTGGCAAGATATCGAAAGCTAGTGGTCCATATAAAGGCATGAGTAGGACGCCTGTTGCTCAGAGGCTGTGTTCCTTTCCATGCCCTTCTGCTTGTGTTTGGATACAACTGGAATTGCGAAGCTTCATCAAGTCAGTACTGACACGTTATCAACTCAAGGCATCGGATAATCCATTAGACGTCAGTCCCGCAAATCCAGATGTCAGCCAACAGAGGGACACAACAGAGGGTGGATCCGAGAGCTCGAGCAGTAGCTCTAACACCACAAGTGACAGGCAGAGGTCTAGTGGAGGCTCAAGTCCGCGGAAAGGAAATAAAGTTGCTTGAGGCGAGGAGGGCTTTGTCCATCATAATTGTTAAAATGTTTACGAAACATTCGGCTTGTGCGGCAGCATCAACCCCTGAGCAACAAATTGAGGTTGGTATTATTGGGAGACGAAACCTCATGTGCTGGGCCACACCGTACCGTCCGACTGATTGGCTAGTCAAATGCTCAATTATTGCCTTGTCAGGTTTCAGGGTTTAATGGTTCTGGAGTCGCAGGAACTATCTTTCCCGCAAGTGAGCTTTTTTGACTTTTGAAAAATGTCCGCAGATGCCGGCGATTTTGGTTACACTTTAATATTGGGTCATCCACGAGCACATCGTATGCGCCGGTGGCAGTCAGACCAATATGCTACAAACATGTTCGGATCATCCTTTTCGCTTCATATTCTCTATTCTGTCCGCGAAGCAAGCATCGGAACCCTGGTGACTCAAAACGCACAGGGTCTGCCTTGTCAAGACCTCTGATGTTCAACCTCAACATGGAAACGCCTACCTCTCGAGACACAAGACCCTCATTATGGTTTTCACTCTAGAGCGCATGTCATTCACTCCAAAACCTCCTTCAGTCGCGTGACCTGATTGGTCTTCCGAGTGTCTCTGTATTCAGTCTTCGAATAAATTGAAAACCTATAGACAAAAAGAGCTTTACGATGAATTCTTCATCTCTTCATGTCGGAGATGGGTTTAAGCCACAACCGTTGGATTTTCAGCTTGACTTGGCGCCCTTGAATCCGGAACTCGTTTTAGAGTTGGACAGATCACATGCACCTAATTGGCAAAGTAAAATAGATTCAGGGGTAGAGCTTTTAGTGATACTGATTAGATAGATGTTTATGGGCCCCGTCTATGGTACAGAGTAATTAACCTTACAGTAGTCCTATCACACCCTAGATAAACCGCTTTGCCCGCGACTCATCATTCACTAGCTATCAACTTCCTAGATGTTAAAACTTGCACTCAAGCACCTCTATTAGACATCCCTCAACCCATCTCCGCCTACACATCCTTCCGCCCCCACATCAACCAGCACCATGCCAGGTGTTCGTACGTCCTTCTCCTCCTCACCCCAACCTCCCTTCTACAGCTTCACTAACCCCTTCCCCCTTCCCAATAGCACCCGACGCCCTCGCCCAAGTCAAAAAAGGCCTCCGCGGCCTCTTTGGCCGCAAAAAAGCCAACCACAACCAGCCCCAAGCTTCGCAGCCTCCGCAACAGCAGGGGACGCCGACGACCCACGCGCCTACGAGTACGACTAGTGCCGCTGCGCCGGCGACCGCTGCCGGGGCGGGCGTGGGTGTGATGGGTGATAGGTATGAGGGTGATGGAGGTATGTCGCTCCCTCTGTTCCTCTCACGCACTTACACTTCGCTCCTCTCATAACCCCCTTCTAACAACCACAAAAGCAGCCCCCCCAGCTCCAGCTCCAGCCCCAGCCCCAGCCCCAGCTCCAGCCCCCGCCCCCGCCCCCGCCCCCGCAATTACTGCCGACCCCACCCCTTCATCTTCGCAAATCCCCCCCTCAACCACCCTCGCCGAAGCAAAAAACGTCGTTCTGAATCCCACTTCCACCGACAATCCCGCTCTAGCCGCAACTGCAGGCACTACTGAAAAGAGAACGGAAACGGGCGGTATGAGCGCTACGAGCGGGCCGCTGGACGATGGGATCGCGCACGGGTTTGGCGGGGAGGAGGCGAAGGAGGAGGCGGGGGCCGGTGCGGGGAGGACGGCGGTGGAGAGGGAGGGTGGGGCCTAGGATCCCTCGGGTATTGGGTCTTGGTTTCTTGGGATGATATCAAAGGGTTTGGAAAGCGTGCTTCGGGCTCCGATCCCACGGCAGCGGAGATCCTGTTTACGCTGGCCAGCCGCGGTGTTTCTTACTTCCTTCTAGTTCCTTTTTTTCATTTACATAGCTGATCTAATACCCCTAAGAGCGAGCATTCCTTCCTTCGAATCAGTCACGATATCAGTCGCCTGGACATACATTTCTCGCTGTACGCATTCTCTTGCTTTCAATCGAATTCCTCACATTGCCTTTGCTCGGAACGAGTCATTCGAAACTGTCCTTCGCTGATCCGATAATCTCGTTTTTGGCTTCTGAAACGGCTTTCTAAAATGCGTGCTTGCGGATTCCGCTTACAAATTAACAAATCTTCCGTCTTCTCCTTCCCCCCCTTTACACACCTCCGCCAACATCCCCAAGAGCATGTTCCCCTTCCAAAACCCCCCCCAAAAAACCCAGTCACGCGCGGCAGTCCGTCCAAATTCCTTTCAGTATCATAAAAACCCCTATCTTGCAATTATATCTTTTTATCAAAACGCAGACCGAGATTGCGAAGGGCTGCGATAGAGTAATTGCTAAGAGAGAGATAATGGGGGGGGATGAGGCGTTGCTGGAAATTGGTTGTGTTGGGGTTGTTGTTAGGTGCTTTTGGGTGGAATGGTCTTGGTGCGTGTGGGTCTCCGCTTGCGGTGGTTCCTTTGATCGTTCGTTTGCCGTGTTTTTACGAAGGGTTAACTGATCCTCGCGAATGAGATGGCCCTACATGCCATGATCCACCTGCTGACTCTGTCCACCCAATTCCTCTTTCTTCCTCTCTCTTCCTCTCTCTTCCCCTCTCTTCCCCTCCCTTCTCCCCTCGCTACCAACCACCACACACCCCCCTCCCCCTTGAAAAGATCCAACTTGCTAGTTACACACGGACATCGTATGTCCATGCACGTAAACCGGCTCTGGGGCATTTAATTTGAATATCGAGGGGAAGGGGGGAAAGGAAGAGGTTAGGGAGGGGATTTGGGGAAGGGTTTTTGAGGGAGGGAGTTTTTTTGGCTTGCGGGGGATTGGAATGGTTTTGGATGGGGAGAAGGAAGGAAAGAAGAGGAGAAGGAGAAGGAGGACTTGAGCGAAAGTAGAACTTCCTCGGAAGGTAACCAGCCATCATGTTTTCCCCTTAAAAGCTTGAAGTAGACAAAAGAACATTTCCTAACCCTAACCCCATATCCACACCCCCCCGCAAAAACGAAAAACCCTCCCAAAAACTTCTAACAACTGATAATCATTCACATCTAAAAGACATATCAACAACAGCACCATTCACGATATAGACAAGTTTCGCAGAACATGCGCAACCATGTTTCTGGGTTCGCTCGTCTTTCCACAATCAACAGCTGAATTTGTCATTTTGGAATTTTTAGCAATAGGAGAGGAGGCGCAGAGTTGGAAACCGAGCGATTTCCTTGGTCATTTGAAGGGGTTTCTTTTGGTTTTGGTTGCATAGTTGTATGTGAGGTTTGAGGGGGCGTGGTAAATAGATAAATAGCTTTTGAGGAAATGGCAAAGCGGTTCTTCGACTTACAGAACTGGAAAAACTTTTGGTGTGGAGATGGAGGGTTGGTTTCTTGGGGGGGGGCACTTGGGGTGGTAGAAAGGAGGTGCTGGGAAGGATGGGAAAGGGGGTGTGGTAGTGAATACTAGATGTTAGAGGTGACTCATTGCGATCCCCTCCCCAACTCGTTTGCTGTTCGGCTTTCTCTCTTGTCCCTCTTGTCTATCCCCCTATGACAATTTACTCACTCACCCACTCACCTGTATATATCAGCATCATTACACCATGCACACTCTCCGTATATATCCATCAGTATCACCATTTGCCGCTCCCATATCAATCACGATACATGCTTAATCCTCGGCATTACTGCTGTCCAAGAATGAACTTGTTCTTGAATTTTTAGGCATGCTGGAATTATCTTAGCGGGGTGAAGGGTCATCCAGAAGACGTGTTTGCTAAGATATTTGATTTTGAAGAAGGCCTCCTAAGGAGGTAGTTAGAGTGGAAACAGGGGCTGTGGTACAAGGTCTGTTGTTTGTTAAGGGCGCGCTCGGAAGGGTGTATGCTGGACCTATTTGGGTTGAGAAACGAAAGTGAAGAAACGTGCTCTGATACCTTACCGGGTCCCATGTGTATGGGAACCATCTGAGGGTCAGAGAAAGAAAAAGAGAACGAAGGCCGTTGAACATTCGTTTACCAGAGCTAATAGTGGCTGGAATGGACACCCGCAACGAGATATTTCCAGGACGGGGTCTCCGAGCTTTGGCGACGCAATCCCGCCGTTTCGATGGGACAACACGATCTCGGCCTCAGAAAAAGAAGGAAAATCGGTGGGAAGAGGACATGCCGACGGCGCATCACCTTACCACCATACGGCCCCAACCACCGTACCACACCCATCAGAAGCATCCAATTTACAGCATACGCCTACTCGTGCGTAAAGTGTCCATCGAACTCATCCTTAGCCGCTCCATGTGCCTCGCCTCCTCCTCTTTTCGCATCCTTCCCTCCTCCATCCTCTCCGGGCTAAAACTCTGATGAGCGTCGCCTCGGGCGCGCTGGTTCAGATTGCTGTTGTGTGGGTGGGTTTGCGTGGGTGCGTAGTATTTTTGAGTGCCGGCACTGGTGACGCGGGGTTGTGGCAGGCCGGTTGGGCGGCTGGGTTGGGGTAGTCGTGGTGGTGGTGATGCGGGTGCCGGGCAGAGATAGGAGTTTGACTGGAAGCTGAATGGATGTGCTCGTGGAGCATCTCGGCGAATATCTACAGAACGTGCTGTCCTTGCACGAGCTGCCACTTGGTCCATATCTTCCATTGGAGGGTAGAAGTACCTATTACCCGGACCTTGAGGCGAACCCGCCGGTCGAGTTGGTTGGGATGGTCGTCTCGAAGACAACGGTGACCTGATATCTGGCGGTGGGTACTGGGGAAACCTCGCGTCAGAATCCAGAACCCAGCCTGTTGACGGTTGTTGACTTGGATATTCAAATGGAGAATCTAGGGTCAAGGGCGACATGCTAACGTAGCGGGACGGATCAACACTGTAATTTGGATTTATTCGCGAGGCGCCATAACGGCTTTGCTGAGACTGCGCTGGGATTTGAAGGGGGTCCGATGGAGACATGAAGTGGTAGTTTGGTGGAGGTAGTCGGGGGGTGTCGACGAAAGGGGTAGCTGTGCCAGCGGAAAAACAGAGTTTGTCGTCGGGGTTGAGCCATCCGTCTTCGTCGTCATCGGAGTCGAAAGTAATGGCAGCACCGGGTATGCTGCCAGGAGTAACGGGCAGGGTGGCTGGTGCTGGTTTGGGCAGCGGCGACAGTGGCGGTGTACGAGGGTTTTGGCGCGAATGGCGATGGTGGCTAGATGATGGGAGTCTATCGTAGGCGAGAAGTGGGGCAAGACGTGGGGCACGAGGTGGAGGTGCGATGTCGAGGGGACGTAGTGCTGGCGATGGAGCGGTTGAGGTTTTAGAAGAAGCCGCAGTGACAGGAGCGGTATCTTGGACGGGAGTTTCGTTCTGGGATGTCGGAATTGGATCCTCGGAAACATCCTCAACGAATGGTCTTGTCGCCCTCAATTTCCCCTCTTTCAACCTCCTCCGTGCCGCCGACTTGGCCTTGAATCTCTCGCCAGCTCTTCTCTGCGTCTCGGTCTCCGGCGTCCACCACGCATAGCTTGGGGCTTCGTTGACTAATTGGTCCGCTACCTCCCCTATCTTTTCCAATCGGGTCAGGATACTTTTCACAGATCGCTGCTCAACCCGCTTCTTGAAAGTCGTCTCGAAACTGGAGATGATAATTTCTTTATGTAAACCACGACGTTGCCATACGGCGAGGTAGGTCTGCTCTTCAGGGTTGAAGGTGTTGCTGATTGGGTTGCTGGGTCGCGGGACGAAGGAGAAGTGGACTGGTGATTGGAGGCGTGGTGGGGATGGAGGATTTGAGGGACGATTCGCACGTCGGGCGTTCTCCTGCGGATAGCTGGGTGGGTGTTGATTAGCAGATTGGAAACTCTCTGGTTGTTTTTTTGCCAACTGGCGACTTGACAACTCAGTTTTTATCGTATGTGAGTCGAGACTAGCGCTACCACTTGGTACATTGACACCTCTGCTCGATCCATCCTCTTCACTCTTTTCGACTTTAATATTCGTCATATTGGAAGAATTTTATGAATACTGCAGATGTCTGACTGTGAACGAAAGAATGTTTGAAGGGGTACATGGTCTTTATATAGGAAAGGTACAAATGAAGGTGTGTTGATGAACCTTAGCGTTATTTGGGTAGTATTCACATCTCCACTGTGACACGATGATCAACACTCAAACGAAGCGGTAGGTATAGTATTCGGTACCAATTCACTCAAATCGTCCCACTCCGCCCGCTCGACCCTCACCTGACTCTACTTCACCTCACTTACCTGGTCAACAACACTTGGCGGTATTCCTTGATCAGCAATTGCCTTTAGGTCCGCCTCCCCCATCTCACCGTCCCATCCATGGGCTACGAGATATGCTCGAAATTTCTCATCTTCGTTGGAGAGATCATCCCCTTTGATATCCGGAACGAAGAAATACGTTACTAGGACACCAGCTATGCCACAGATGGCAGCTACGATAAAGGTCCATCGTTTACCAGCGTGATCCTGTATTGGAGTGAAGACTTCAGTGCCTATGGCGGCGCCAGCTTTCCCCACAGCTGCGGAAATCCCATAGCAGGTCCCTCGGACAGCCGTCGCGTAGCTCTCTGACGATAGAAGACCGAGCATGTCGCCTGGGCCCATATTCCCTGAAGATTGCATGAGCCCATAGAAGATTACAAAGAGTGGGATAATCTTCGTAATTTGATTGTAAGCGCAGCCAATAATTAGTCCAAATACCACTTTGACTTGTCAGTACGGGCTTTCTATCAACTACGGAACTACTTACGGTAGCCGCTGAAGCCGAGCATCATCGTGTTCTTTCGGCCCAATCTATCGCAAAGATATGCTCCAAGGAACACTCCGGGCAAAGCAATAGTACCAAGTAGTAGCTGGTACTCTCCGGTCTTGAAAATGTTACCGTTTAGGACCACACTAGAAATGATTCGGCCAGAGAAAACACCATTTGGAAACGTGACGAAATCGTATATGAACCAAGCCCCGCAGGTCCCGATTAACGACTTCCAGTAGTATCTGATCACGAGTCCGTATGGCACCTTGGCCTTTATTGCACCTCTACGGTAAAGCTTCGAGTTTAGCATCTTGATTCGAAAATAGAACACGGTCAGTGGCAAGAGGCAGCCTATGCCAAAGCATACCCTCCATACAGTCGAAAGATGATTTGTTGTGGCTGCAGAAAGGACAATCAAGAATACAGTCACAGCCAGGGGACCACCAAAGGAAAGTGGGAGATTAGTCACGAGGATGAAGATCGGTCCACGATGTTTCAACGCATGCTCATTCGCAGCTTCGGAGGCAGATGTAGACGATGCTGGATATTCTCCGCCTGTTCCAAATCCAACGATACCTCTCGATATTGTCATCATCCAAAACATTCCATTGATCGTGATGCCGTGCGAAGCAGTAGCTAGAATACCTCCAATCACAATCATAGCTGTAGTTGTAACAATCGCGACTTTCCGGCCCAGATAATCGCAAGTCAAGCCTATGACCAATTGGCCCAGGATTTCGCCAACAAGAAGGGCGTTGGAGACTCGGGTGCTAACAGCCGAGGTGTACTGTTTCGGGTACTCCTTCTTAAGTAGGACGTTCGTCATTGTCCTTTCATCATATCAGCAATACAGTCCTGTCATGGAGAGGGAAGGCACACATGAGGTTATTCTGGTATCCATCACTGATGAGAGCAAAGCCGCTGCAGAACTTCAAGTACAATCAGTTCAATGTAGAGGCATGATAGAACTCAGATATGTTCTCAGAACATACAATGGTGAAAATGTCAGAGAGCGACTGTCTCTTAGAAGAGACCTCTTTTGACGGCGCAGCCGGATCTGAAGGTACTGCGACCGTGTTTGGTGCGCCAGGAGTCTTCTTTACAGACCCGCGGTCTTCATTGCTGCTGGACGGGTCAAGAGCTGACATTTTGACCAGAGAGAAAGCAGGACTCTAAATGGTTCGGAGAGTCAAAGGCTGGGGCACAAGGAAGCACTAGAGGAATGATGCGCCGCTGTAAGGGACACACTACTGTCTTGTCTAGAAGAGTGACTGGTAGAGGTATGCGAAAGAGCGAAAGACGCAGTGCGGAAGGCGGCTCAGGAAAGCACGATCATGGATAATGGTGAAGGGAGATGGACGCAAAAGGTGTGGCAAACCAACTACCTACTTTGGTGACGATAGAGAGTATCTAAGGTACCCCGCAAAGCCAATGAAACCCACACGTGAGCCTGCAGCGGCAATCGTGCATGATAATGTTGGAAACAAAACGCAAGAAGATACTACCACAACCGTGAGCAGCATAGCGAGCGCAGCGTTGAAGGCGAGGGAGCAGTACCTTGGAATTGAAGCAATAATGCCCTCTGCGGGGCCTAGAATTGTACGTCAGTCAACTTAAGCTTACAGTACTCGTACCTACCTTAGCGAAGCAATATGAGTGCAAAATTACGGTAAAACTACTTGTTGTAATTTAATCGATGAGCACACTGTAATGTTCATGTATCGTAGAAGTATCTGTTTGTATGAGCATATTGATGAATATATGATTACACGCGAAAAGGCTCATTACGTACTGTTGGTGGGCATTGTTCGCACAGGCTCTGTGTCTTGAGACCCAGGAGTCAATACGGAGGTACTTCATGAAAGCTAATGCAATCCCAGCAGATCGACTTGACGAAGCCTTCGGGACCCCCGGAATAGATCATCAAGCGACCGCAAACAGAATGGGAGCTAGCACGAATGAAGAAACCGTTGAGGAAGAAGAACCTCCACTCGTCCAAAACGTCAGAACTGTAGGTGACGGAAAGGCAGAGCCACAAGAGCCGACATGGAACATGTCACCCTTCAGTGAGGATGGAAGTATTCGAGCAGATGATTCCTAGCTCAAGGGCGACATGAGAAACGTCCAAAAAAAAGACAAGAAGATGATGCTTGCCAGACGATTAGGAACCTCGGTTTGGATGACGAATAGATGATAGATGATCAACAGAACCCGATTACGAGTATGATGAAATTGAATATACGCTGTAGTATTAGATTGTGGTTTACCAAATAGCCCGTCACTTTGACTACGCTGAATGGACGTGGTTACTTCAGTTATGGACACTCTGTCTGCTAGGGCTAATTCAACCCGACTCGTCCCGGCCCTTCATGCTCAACCTTCTCTGCTTCATTTTCGACAGCACATGGATAGTAAAGGATAGTCGTTGGGGAGAGCGGTCTGCTTCGTATGGTGCCGTTCATTGAGGAAGTCTAGATCTTAGTATGTTTTGGTGCAATTGGGAAAGGGCAACCGGAAAGCTGGGGCTACCTGCTGAGAGTCAATCAATTGAGCGCAATGGCCAGTGAACTCTCAATGAGCCTTTTTGATGAGTTTTCGAAATCTTCAGGGTGCAGAGATAGGATGTTACAATCAACCAGTGCAGTCGATGAAGTCAGATGTAATGATAATTGAATTGAAACTCCACGACAAAGCAAGCCAACATTTCTCAGACATGTAGATCCCGTGGACCGCCGCTGCATGATTCTTACAAAAATGCATCACGCTGTCGAGCGCATCCAGGATTGGGGGAAAGGACATGGTTTGCCAGACTGAAAGGGATGATGGCGGGCAAAATGCCGCCGCAACGAATATTTTGCTGCCGAGGTTACGCAGTCGCTCGTGCAAAGGCAGGGCCGTTTCGCCGATTTAATGGAGGCATTGGTATGGTTTGCGCCTCAGAGGGAAGAGGTGGCCGGCCTGCGACTCGCATTCGAATGACTCAGACTTCACAGCATTCGAGCTCGCCCTCAAAAGCCTCAGGCACTTTAAAGTTCATGCTGCAGAGATTCATGGAATCTATATGTCTGACAAATGCTAGTTGTCGTTATTTGTTATTTCAATGAATTAAGATATCTACACGCGCTATTGTTAACGTCGACCGTTCTCCTCTGGCTGTGATTATAGGTTTGGAAGATTTGAGGCGTCCAGTGATCTTGAAACGGATAGCACATTGATAGAACGAACGATAGGGAATGAATGTGAATACGTTTCGGTACCACCACACGATCCTCAGCCGTGGTCATCGTCGCTTTTGTCCTCACCAATTTTGCGCTTATTTCATTTGCAGGCGACACATGTAGCCTATGAGATACCGGGAAAATTGTCACCTCGACCGTGCCTGTAGAACAATGGACTGGCCGGACACGCAGACATCATATCCATATTCGCGTCAAGGGTGACGTACCAATCAGATTGGCCTCTCATCCAACTCCGAGTCTCTATACCTGCATCAATGCGCATTCTAGATCTCCCAAGCTCTCATCCAGGTCGACCGGAAAATTCCGACAAGATGATAACATCCTCTGCCGGCCAAGATTCGATCAGCTTCTCTCGTATACGGACTTTTTGGTGATGCTTGAATATGCGGCTCATGGAGCCCAATCTCGCCAAGTTCTTTTCAGACACTCTGCTGACAGATACAAGCAACCTAGGATCTTGGCCCCGACAGATTCTGCTGACTTTCGCCTGTAAGCCAAATTCAGGCTTGCCAATCCAGTATGCATTTTGATCCCTCAGGTTCCATGGGTTGTTCATTGATCTTGACAGCTCTCCATCGTTGAGATGTCGACAAACTGCAGTTTTGAGCGACGGACAGTGCCATGGATATACCCTTTGACACCTATGCTCTTCTGTCTCGAAGCACAGAGATGTCATGCAGGCAAAAGTGGCGCATTGCTCAGAGTCAGCTAGGACCTTAGCCCATAAAGTAGCTTTTTCACAGGGTACTTTGACGCACATCGACATCGGTGTATCTGGTGCAATATCCTGACGGCAAGCAATTATGAGTCTTTCGTTTGTGCGGTCAATTCCCGTATCTCGAAGGACGATTAGAACGTATCTTATTATCCGCTCGACAGTTGGCTTCAGATCACGGTTCTGGGACTCCCTTTGTTCTAGCCAAAGTCTCAATTGCTGTCCTTTTAGGGCCTCAACTATGCCCATTTCTCTCAATTGCGCCCACGTTGGAGTAATAGGCAGATCGTGCGCAAATGCTGGCAGAACATCTGCCACGAGCACTCGTAATGGCACCCTTCGAGCGACACCAGTGCAAAAGCTTACTTGCAATCCCCAAGGCTGATCTAGAGCATGGTAAGGAACCTCCCCATCCAACGAGCTTAAGTAGCGCTTCTTCCAATTTGTGCCTTCGTGCCAAGTCCAAGTTTTGTTGAATTGAATTTGGCCACCAACGAATTGTTGCGCAGTAACCATCAAACCGGCCTGAAACTGCGTGAATGACCAATACTGAGAGTTCGTCCCCAGAGGCTCTAGACGTTCCCTGAACGACGGCCATTCGTCTCTCAGGACCAATGTACAATGTGCGGTCTCCAAGACTGGCTGGCCGATGCGTATTGTGGTCCTGGCGTCAAACCTGGCATCGAAAGCATGAAGAGGTGAGATGTCCCTGCTCCAATGGAACACATTTGTGCTTTCAGCCACGGGTTTTACGGAGCCTCCCCCAATCATGATGCTTGCCACTCTCCCCCTAACATTGTCAGGGTCATTAGTGACAAAATTCCCTGGTCCCCACGTGTCCACAAGATCTTCCGCAGTCGTCAGAAGATCATAGGATTGCGGCCCCCCCGAACCTTCCTGATAGGTATTGAATACGAGGACAGGGTGCTCTACCATACCGTCTAAGCATGTAAATCGCTGAAGCTTGACCGATATTTCTGGCGCGTTCGGTTCAATATTCTTGACCCCGTATAAGTGGACTGTCCCAATCGCGCTGTCGAGAAAGCACGGATGTAGTGGACCAATGTGCGCTCGGACGTATAGGACAAATCCGAGATTGAGGAGCTGTACTGCTAAAGAGCAAGATTGGAGCATCCTATCGTAGACTTCCGTCTGTATATCACTCGGTCGATAATACAAGTAGAATATTTGACAGAGAGACTCCGCAATGTTGACTATCTCCCATATCAAGCGCAGCCGCTCGACTGTTGGTACAGCTTTGTTGAAAATGCGCTCAAGGTTAATGAGAAGCCTCACTATATGGTAGAACTCAATTCTGCAGAGTTCGATAGCTCCTTGGGATAGGGTGGGTTCCGATGGCGCCAGACCAGTCATACTCAGGACAGTGAAAGAATCGCAGCATAGGCCCCACTTTTGCGCCGCTGCCACTGCACCACAGAATTTTTGCAGGGGGGTTATAAGATCTTTCAGCAGCCCGTTCAACCTTTGACTATCGTCCGGGGGGATTTTTAGGCCCAAGCCAAGTATTTCCTCATCCTGCCTTTGTCTAGCCAAAGCCGTTCTTTCGGTAGGGCAGTATGTCACTGACGCGATCAAAGGCTTCTTGTCGGTGGTAAACACAACTTGACCGAACGTAATGATAGGGTCTCTGCTATCGATAGAAACCGATCTGCCAAGGTGGTCTCGACGAATAGTTGGCAGTATTCCAGCCAAACCACAAAGTCTCTCGATAAGATAAGTAATATCATCTTCTGTAGATGATGAGAGCTTGCTCCTAGTTGGATCTACAGTCTCTATGCCGTCGTTGTATCTTATCTCATCGGGAGCGATTAGATTCTGAGCTTGTTCTCGATGGACGCAATTTGGTTGGTGGAAATCAAGACTGATGGTTCCCTCTGGTGCTAGATATGGCTCAAAGCAGATCCAGGGAGAATGGTATCTCTCAGATACTAGCAACTCAGCAATCTCTTCCGATGCATACCCCAGCTCCTGCAGGTCCCGAAGCCACTCAAAATCGGCCAGAGCCACCGTATCAAATCTTCTGTCTAAGATCTTCTGGACAGGACCAATGTAGCCTTGGTCTATAGTCGCCCGCAATGTGGTAGGAGTAGGACCAATTCCTGCTTCCGCATATCCAGTCGGAGCTATAATTACTGGAGACGCGTATGATGCCGCCTGCAGCGCGTTGTTATAGCCTCCATCTTGAGCGTTGACCTCCGCTTCTGTATCGAGAAGGCGCCGTATTACTTTCTTATGGCCTCCCGCTGATGCTGCCTGTAATACGTTGCTAGAGTCTCCACCTTGAGCGGTGACCTCCGCCCCTCGACCGAGCAGGACCTGCGTCACTTTCTCGTGGCCTTCCGATGCTGCCGCCTGCAGAGCGTTTCCATGGTATCCACCTTGAGCGTTGACCTCCGCCCCTCGATCCAGCAGGACCTGCACCACTTTCTCATGACCTCCCCGTGATGCCGCCTGCAGAGCGTTTCCATGGTATCCACCTTGAGCGTTGACCTCCGCCCCTCGATCCAGCAGGACCTGCACCACTTTCTCATGACCTCCCCGTGATGCCGCCTGCAGAGCGTTTCCATAGTGTCCACCTTGAGCGTTGACCTCCGCCCCTCGATCCAGCAGGACCTGCATCACTTTCTCGTGACCTTTCCGTGATGCCGTCTGCAGAGCGTTGCCAAAGTGTCTATCTTGAGCGTTGACCTCCGCCCCTCGATCCAGCAGAACCTGCATCACTTTCTCGTGACCTCCCCGTGATGCCGCCTGCAGAGCGTTTCCATAGTGTCCACCTTGAGCATTGACCTCTGCCCCTCGATCCAGCAGGACCTGTATCACTTCCTCGTGATCATTAAATGATGCCGCCTGCAGTGCGTTGCCGAAGGATTCACCTTGAGCGTTGATCTCTGCCCCTCGATTCAGCAGGACCTGTACCACTTTCTTGTGACCTCTCAATGCTGCCGCCTGCAGTGCGTTGCCGAAGAATCCACCTTGAGCGTTGATCTCTGCCCCTCGATCGAGCAGGACCTGCATCACTTTCTCGTGGCCATTCAATGATGCCGCCTGCAGTGCGTTGCCATGATATCCACCTTGAGCGTTGATCTCTGCCCCTCGATCCAGCAGGATCTGCATCACTTTCTCGTGACCTTTCCATGATGCCGCCTGCAGAGCGTTGCCATAGTGTTCACTTTGAGCGTTGACATCTGCCCCTCGATCGAGCAGGACCTGTATCACTTTCTCGTGGCCATTCAATGATGCCGCCTGCAGTGCGTTGTTGTAGGCTTCACCTTGAGCGTTGACCTCCGCCCCTCGATCGAGCAGGACCTGCACTAGTTTCTCGTTGCCTTCCGCTGATGCTGTCTGTAGTGCCTCGCTATCGTATTCTTTTTGCGCGTTAATCTTTATAGCAGTTCTACGTGGAAACATAGCTTGAGTCAACGAGAAGTCGATTGCGATCTCGATATTGAAGATAAGAAGTAGAAAGAATTGACGCAATTTTTATTCTTCAATCATTTGAAAGATCATCGATGGCTCGATGCAGCCTTATAAAACGCAGCTGATGAGTGAAGCCAATCATATAGGCGATTACCGCCAGCCACATAATGGGCCGCACACGTACATAGCCACGACGCCCTACCACCATCGAGTCTACGAATATGTATGCCAAATCTCACCAGATAACAAGGTTGGGAGGCAATTGAAAAGCTTCGTCGCCGAGGATTCGGTCCTGTATTCTCATCCACAATGCAAGGCAGCGGGACTGGTCCTTCCGAGCGTTACGGATACGCACTTCAAGAATCACACGACGAATGTGCACAAGATATTTTAGCGAGCGTAAGCGCCCCATCTACGGAATACCTGCTCGACTTTCGTTCTTTCAGTCAGCCACTTTCGACGTCTTTTCTCTCTAGCGCCATAGCAACCGTCTGACCATGTACATATGTCTCGCGTCTCAAGTCTTTCGTGCGTCTATATTAGAATTCACCATATATGCAAAGCTGTACCATTGATACTGGTTCGTATGTGACACCCTTACAGTAGAGACCAGTACTGAAACACGCACCCAGTGCATCTTTTGCTTCGGTAACGAAGATCTGTCGGCAGCTGATCGATTGAAGACTTTCGCCAGTCGCGGCGACCTTAAAAAGCACTTCCATCGCAAACAATGCCGCCATTATCCGGACGGTCAGCCAACCGTGTGCTCTCACCCCCAGTGCGACACTACTTGAACGGCGAAATGCATTTGCAGAGTCATGCCGAAATGGTCTACAAGAACCCCACTTGACCTCTGCTGTCGCAGATTGGACGTCTGCGTCCAAGTCCTCTAGACATTTCCGTACATTCTTCCATCAAATTGTAATGAGCATCGACCCGATAAGAACAGAAGCCCGCTCCAATTATGCTGCTACTATCGGGTCTACGAGTATGCCAAACCCCACCAGATAGTGAACAAGGTTAGGAAGAGAAAAGCTGCATACGAGGGTTCGCCTTCCGTTGCTTGGAATGTGAGGGTGGTATGTGGATTCCTCTGTTGTCGACCCCTTATCTATCTAAGTCCTTGAGCGTGAGGTAAAATAAAGCTAAGAGTGTACATCCATTCTCCAGGTCATACATCTTGATAAAAGATTTGTAATCTAAAGAGTACATTCCATGAGTGTTCGTTCCTCCTGGTCACCACGAACAGAGAACATGCTAAGAGCCCGTTAGTCCCCGAGTGGTCTTGACGGCCGGGGAGGTACAAAGACTCCCCTTTGAAGCCATTGACAGCAAACATGGTGGCACTGAAATTTGAGTCGAAGGCCGGCCAGGCCAACGCCTTGTTTACACCTTCTTTGCAGGCGCTTCTTAGCAGCGAGCAGTTGCGAACGATGTATTTTGTCGACCATTTACGACGAATTGGTCTTGGGGGGGATGTTGCAATTATCGCAGCAGAGTTGGGAAGGAGAAATCACTAAAGAGAGAGATACGAAGCATGGGCGCGGAAGGCCTCGCAAGCAATATCTCGTTCGATGGAAACCGTCCTGGGTAGATGGTGCTCGTCTCACCGCCCCGGAATTGCTGCAGAACTGGAAGGAGGAGAAGGCGTCAAAAGGTAAGCGTTGAGCAAAAGACATCCAGCGACCGACTGTCGCCCCATTCTTCCCATTTTTCTGGCCTATAAGCTGTACAAGCGGGTTTCACGAGCAAGACAGTTTTAGCAGATGGTGCACTCTCATGACTTCGTTGTCTTATTCTTCATATATAGCAATGCCGTACGTAATTATCCGCCACTTTAGATATGTGCCCCCCCCCCCTTCTCACTCTCTCTGCTTCAGAGCTAATCTGAGGCCGAAAGTCACTCAGTAATGATTTCTGTTCCACCTTAGACGTATTCGAAGAGAAAAAGTTGATGAAGCTCACCTTCAAAACCTTTAGTCATTTACATATCAGCTTAGACGTTGAAGTCTGAAGCTTCAGAAATGCTCTTTTCTTCAATTTCTGTACCGAAAATGTTCGAATAATATTCATTGCGCGTAGACATTTCATACAATGCGTTAAAATTTATTCTTCTACTATACAAAAAGCATGCATATAAAGAGAACAATGCAAGCGTGAAACAATTTGTCATCTCTGAAAAATTCTGCGACAGAGAAAAGAATATAAAGACAACATATAAAGATTACAAATCTTCTGACGATAGTGGGTGAAAGGGTTGATAGCTCGTTAAATTTTTCAATTCTCGCTCGTCGAAACATGATCTTGACTTCGATCATCTTATTCTGATCGATGTAAAGATTCCCTAAGTTATTGATCGTATCTTTTTCGTCTTGAGTCATAAGTTCGTGCATTCAATCTTTGAAAGATGAGCTTGTACATCTGAAAGACTCGCTGTTGATCTTGAGTTGACAATAGTTGGTCAGCAGTAATTTTATGAGTAATAATCACTGTCAAGGTTTCGAACGAAGAGTTAATTAAGTTGAACGCATTGAAAGAAAGTGTCATATGTTTAGTCTAAATTATATTAGGTTAGCTTTGCAGTTCTATACTCTGATTCTGTTTTCAGATTCCCTCATCTATGTAGCATTGCCGTCTCTTATCTTTCCCGCATGCTTCTGATAGTAAGCAGAGCGCGCAACGAAGAAAAGTCTTTTCTCCGAGGCTGATGTCTATCCGTTCATGTTATGAGCCAACGTGGCTCAAGCGACGTCTGAGATTGCACTCTCTCGTCAGCTTCGAATGCGAGGGTCATTTAATGAAGATTTGTATTCTTCATCATCAAGAGAATTGTTCTCACCTGAATCATAAATAATTCATGCGTATTTATCTTGGTTTTCTTCGAGCCACTTAGACCTTCCTCAAGGTCTCTGTATCATGCGAACAGGTTGACTGACGTCACTGAACATTCTATCGACAGCGTCTTCAACATGGTTGCTGCAAAATTAGTGATGTTCTTTTAAGCGTCGTAGTTTGTCATTTACCTTGCTTTAAAGCTGTCATCACATGAAGCTCGAGCAATTGATGATAGCTGCGGAATGGGACGCTCTATTCTCTTCGACTTCTTCTGAGCAGGATGTAATTCTTCTGTCTTCAAGATTCAATATGTCGTCGATTGCATTGGTTTATGATCATGCAACAAATGCCTTCTAATATCAAGGCTGATGTCGGATGCCGCTATTTCTCCAAATGGCGGTGATGGTGTGAAGGGGATCATAGCATCAGAGCGAACGAAGTAGATGTACTGAACTCCCGGGCGGGTGGAATAAATTCATCTCGTTTGGAGATTGAGTGATAGCCTACTTGGATGAAAGATTGTAGGGCTCCCGTCCAAGACGCCCCTGGAAGACTGATCAGCGGCATACCCCTAGCGTAGAGTCCAAAATCTTGCTCGCCCAACCCATCCAGATTGCTGCGAGCCACAAGGAAGAGCCTTTTGGATTTTCTTTTCTGAGTTCTGACGCCGAGCAAGTGGGCCCCAATCAACTTACAGGGCACTCTAGGCTCGAAAAACCCGACGCCTTCGTCGCAACAGCTCAGCGTTATACATCGACTGACGCATCTGGACAGCCCTTCTCCATAGTACAGCACCTTCCTGTTACGGTGGGTAGACCACACTTTGTTCTCGTACGCGCTATCGCTAGTGCGTTTCATACCTTAGCTGACCAGCCATCGAAACGTCAATTTCCAGGTTACGAGTAATCAATCATGATAACAGTCTGCTGTGAGAGGCTGGCATAATAAACGGTTTTGGACCTGGGCGCGCCATCCACCCTTCTGCATTCTCCCAATCAATATGCCTCAACTTGTATGGCTTGTGACTGGGACCGCGACGGGGATTGGAGAACAGCTTGTTCATGCCATCCTCGACCGCGGCGATAAGGTCATAGCGTCTGCGAGAAAAGCTTCGGATCGACTGAAGGCTCAGAGAGATGCTGGAGCCGCGATATTGGATCTTGATGTCACAGCTTCGCAGTCGGATCTCGATGCCAAAGTCAACGAGGCCTGGAAGATATATGGCAAAATCGATGTACTTGTCAATAATGCTGCCTACATCGAAGCCGGCTTCCTCGAGGAGATTGGGTAAATCCACATTGGCTGCTTGGACCATTTGCTGTATCTGATTCTTGCGGTTCCGGCAGGGACGAGAGAACACGCAATGTCTTTTCGACCAATTTCTTCGGCACCATGAACCTTACACGCGCGATTTTACCGCACCTTCGAAAGCAAAGAGCGGGCACATTGCTTTTCATGAGCTCAATCCTCGCTTGGGAGGCTATTCCCACCTCAGGAGCTTATGCTGCCACAAAAGGGTCCCTTGAAAGTACGTCCCTACGGCTCCATAGTCAGGATTGAGCGTGTTGCTTACTTTGCTTTGAATCAGGTGCTGTGCTCTGTCTCAAAGAAGAAGTGGCCGCCTTTGGGATAAAGACCTGCATGTTGATCCCCGGCCACTTTCGCACTGAGATTCTTTCTCCGCAAAAAATTGTATACGGGGCCAGAGACATATTTGACTATGCGGAAGCCAACAAGATGTGCGAGGCTGCTGTTGTCAGCTTGCACCAGAAGCAGCTGGGCGACCCCAAAGGCGCCGCAGTCCGGATTGTAGACGCTGTTCGTTCGGAAGGCGAAGCTGCCGGCAGAAAAATGCCCTCGATGCTGCCCTTGGGCCAAGACGCCGTCGAGATTATCCGGAAACGCTGCAGAGCAACAGTAGAGATATGTGATGAATGGGAGGCTTTCAGTAGCAAGACAACGACGCAGAATCTGTAAGGCCGAGACTTGTCATGGACAGCACATAATTTCACCACATCACAGTACGATGGCTGCACCGATGTGATTAGGATATTGCCCACAGTGATCCCATACACAACGTGTACTCTGTAACGTATATGTAAATGTGCATTATCCTAACGGCCCTTGCGGGTTTATGTGTATGTTTTTATTCAACATGTATTCCTGACTTCAACATGAGCGAACTGATGTAAATAACCTGCAGTTCACTAAATCAAATTCTGCTTTTATCTTTGTAAACGGGTAACCGAAAATCTTTAAAAACGAAAACTCGTGAGAATCGGCACACTCAATGAAGCTTATGACGTCTTGTAACTAATCTTTATAGTCATAAAAAGCGTAATACATATTTGACATGTAATGTACAAGATGCAGACTCAGTGATGTAATAATTTTTACAGTTTCATCCTGTTATGTTCATTTACCATATGTGGTTGTTTGCGGAAGTGACACGAACGATACATGACTTACCTAAATGAGATAGGTATGTACATATGCACGACAACAATACGTACGACAATAACATGTACGATGATGCGATGTCCCCGCTCTAAGCTGTGAAGCTCCTCGACTTGTTATATATAAGTACGTTTACTACGAGCTAGTACCCTTTATCATATCACATCACACGGTATAATATCACTCACCGTCATGGCCGACCGCAAAATCGACTGTCATGCTCACTTTGTTCCTGAATTTTATCACAAAGCCCTCCTGGACAATGACATTACGGAACCTGACGGCATGCCTGGGATTCCAGCTTGGAGCGCGGAATCACATCTCGAATACATGACTGTCAGTGTGTTTTTCAACGTTTTCTTCCCCACGTTTGTGTCGAAACCATGAATCTATGACATCTCAAACGTCACTTTTTGGCTATTTCTGAGAGCAATCCTCTCACGCAATTATTCTATTGTTTCTTTGTGTCTCAAAGGAGTATTTTCTGAACACATTCAGGCCACCGGCATCGCCAAGTCCATCCTCAGCCTCTCCTCCCCCGGGACGAATATCTCTTCTGATCCCCCCTTCAACAAGACATTGACGAGGCAAACGAACGAGTTCGCCGCAGACGTGAAGCGGCAGTACCCCGATCGCTTCGGCTTCTTTGCCAGCTTGCCGCTTGACAAGGATAACATGGACGCTGCGTCTGAAGAAATTGCGTACGCCCTTGACGAACTAGACGCAGATGGATTCGTTCTGCTCTCAAATACACCCGGAGTTTATCTTGGCGATCCGCTGCTGAGGCCTGTGCTGGCCGAACTAGACAAGCGGGCTGCGCTGGTATTCGTACATCCCACCATTGCTTGCTACCCACAAATGCATGGGCACGAGCATCATTCGTCACCAGCGGAGCAGTATGCCAATTCTTCGCCGCTGGCAAGTTTATATAGAGCGCCATTGTTCGAATTCTTTTTTGACAGTGCGCGATCAATCCTCGATCTTCTTGTCTCGGGGACGATTCTTCGTTTTCCTCTAGTCTCGCATTGCGGAAATGTGCTGCCGAGTCTTTTGGATCGCATGTAAGTCAAATCTCCGGATTTCTTCTCGCCCCTTTCGGATTGAGTTCATCTGCTGTATCGCAAGCCCTTTTCAGGCGATCGCTAAAGCAATGCTCACAGCACACGTTTCATTCCTCCCTTGTCCATCTTCATAGAGTAATCGCCGACCGCATCCTCCTCGATAGTTTCCTGATATTGCGGCTTGGTCAGAAATTCAGTACCACCAGAGACGCTTGTGATATCACGGAAGAGCAGATTAAAACCGCGCTCAAAACCCAAATGTGGTACGACTTGGCTGGCGATCCAGTACCGAACCAGGTTTCTGCGTTGCTGAAGTTCACGGGAAAGGAAAGGCTGGTGTTTGGGAGTGACGTGCCATGGACGCCTTTCGAACTCACGAAGGCCTTGGTGGCGAAGATTGAGAGAGATCTGGCGGATTGTGTTGGACCGGACGCTGTGGAGATGATTTGGGAGGGCACAGCCCAAGGACTCCTCTCCCGGAAGGAAGAAGGCGATCCTGCTTCTGATCTTCGATAACGAATATCGCCCATTTTGCTCGGACAGGCTAGCAATATTGCGGCGACCCGAGTGCCTGTGAAGCTGGCTAGTCCAGGCGGTTGTGACAAGAGGATATCTATCCTCCCCCACCACCCATCATGTCTTGACATCCTCCGTTGCATCATCCCCAAATCACGAGCACACAGGTGCAATACACAGAAAGTGCAAAGACAGCTACGCCACGTCACGTCAGGCACAGACTCGGTCGAATGTCAATCTACCGAACCTTCTCCGATCTTCGGGCTATAGACTTGAGAACACGCCAGATCCGAGCAACTGATTCAATGCGAGCCCTACTTGAACCGTCCCATCTCCTATGAACTTTTCAATACTCGTAACTACCTAGCTATTCTTTCACAAGGCACAAAGCACCAAAAAAAAAAAAGAGCGATCCCAACTCCGGACCCAACATTGGGGTCTTGCTGTAATTACTGTGCTCAACTATATTCCATGTTCATGCCTCTCCCACCTTCATGGTCCTCCAAGTCCCGCTTCCGCCGAGACTTTTGCAGAACAGATTTACTGGGGACGGTGCCATACAACACCAGCCTCTGGAACAATTGTACATTCGCTTTGTCCCGTCCCTTTTCAATTCCGACTTTTCCCGCCCGTCGAGGAACGCTTTGGAGTCTTGGGAAGGGGCAAGTATGCCCAGGGCGGGGGAATGCTTACGGCGACGTACTCCTTTGCTGAGTTCGTATGTGTATGCAATCGTCCCTGTATGAGAGCTTGGTCCGTGATGATACGTTGAGGTAACAGCTGTATGTGTGTCATACAGTAAACCATTTCTCATTACCCCATATCTCGGCTTTTTGCATATTTTGCTACCTGTTTCTTACCGGTTCCCTATACCAAGCTAGTACCAAATTTGAGGCAGCCATAGTACTCACGTTGTTCTCAAGAAGACCTGATCGCCAGTAGATCTCTTGTTCACTTCTTGTTCTCTGGGCTAAAATTTTCAAGGACCCATGACGACTTGTGACTGTTTTCTATTTCCGAAGTTGACGCTATCTGGCTCCTCTCATACTCGATCTCCTTTTTAGTGATCTTCAAAAGATAGCCCGATCCTTTCCTAGCAAGGATCCATCAACCTTTTGGCGTCTTTTCGACATGGGGAAAGGCCCCACCATGAACTTCCACTTCATTAAAACCTCGGGAGTAAAGCATCTGGCTCAACATTGTGAGTATCTCTGATCTTGATTGCCGTTGACAGGATTTTTGTGTGAAGGCTGTATTTCCTTAGTGATATGACTACAGTGGCAGGCTCATGATGTGCCGAATGGCAAACCAAGGTACTTCGAACGATATCATATGAAGATCTAATAAGGGCAAAATAAGGGCGAGGTGGTTCCCGCTACTCAATAGTGACCTTGGATACCGGGAAAGTATAGGCCGCTATGCGGAGGCCAATTATTTATATCTTCGTTACGAACGGGATGAAGAAGTGTGAGCCAGTGGTGGATGAGATGGTTCGCGGCTTCGTTAAGCGGTATGAGGAGGATCATGTCTCGGACTTTGTGGCGGGTAAGATTGTGACATAACATTATTGGGTTTAATACTGTCGTTGTTGTTTCTACCACGAAGTTATTGCAGTGTTGATGGAGGATAGGCATTTCTGACATATCGAAAACCACTGCCCACGCATGCTGTAAGCTATATAATGTCCTACATATCTACAAGTATGGCACTGATACCATCCCAAAAATTGATCAAACGCCTTGACTCGAAAAGTCTATCATAAAGAACCCTAGGAGAGTAACCATTCTATTGTCAACGCCCACTATATTTGCAAGGCTTGCAAAAAAGAGGCTATAGGCGCGTAATCCCTGTCTCAAGATAGTGCCGCACCAAGGCCATCACGACTTCAAGAGCGGCTTTTCTAGAAGCCCGGGAAGTATACCCCCAACCAGGTGGCGGAACAGGTGCTTGTAAGCTATATAGAGATATTGCTTTTGAAAAGGGGCCGATACTCTCTTCTTTGCACTTTGAACAGCTGTTGAGCATGTCTCAGAAGAATTGGGAAATTCAGTCCAGAGTGCAGAGAGAACATGGTAAAGTCGAAGTTGATTATGGAGGTTCGTGGGACAAATCGAAGAGGCTATCCTATCTGATGCTGCAACGAAAGAGGCGCTTCGACTTTACCTCCTGTGTTGTCGTAGGATTAGAGCATAAAGTACGTCACGCTTGCAGAAGGGAGAGTTACAACGGGAGGCAATCCAGTCAGCACGAATGCTGCGAGAGCTCTTCATCGCAACTGAAATGTATCTGACATGAATGCAATTGCCTTGAGCCCAGACCGTTGGCTGAAAAGTCCCAGCCAATTTGTGAACGAATCTCAAGAGAAAATTCAGAAGATGCAACGGCTTGATCTGACTTTCGGACATTGCCCGACAGCTTATCTTAGAATTCATTCTGTGCGACGGTATGCCCCTATTTCCTAACTGGCTTTCAGATAAACCGACCTTTCCAAATTTGAGCTAGCAGATCCTCGTAAGGGGTGGACAGCCACTGGCTTCGTAACAGCGAGACAGTCTGATATGTATCTTCTAGTAGAGCTAAAGAAGTGATATTGCCACGTCCAAACATCGCTAATCACTAGTGGCCGTAAATTCTCCCTTCCCTATCTATAGGAGTGGGTATTCTGCTGGAGCTTTGCACGGGCGTGAAACGACGGCCAGAGCTATGGAACCGGACGAGACTGTGACATGAGAGGTTTAAGGTTCGAAATTATGCATCAATAGGATACAGAACTATAGCTGAGACAGTGGGGATGGAAAGAGTCGCAAAGATGGGGGATTAGAACAGCAAAGAGCTCAAATTGATACAGCGCCAATGCTACCATAATATATCATCCGGAGGGCGTCTGAAAATGTTTTTTTCAATTTTCTCCACTTGCGAACAAAGCAGCTCGATTCAGTAGACTGATGACTCTCGAGGTAAGATATCCTCATTCCAGAAGATGGCTGTCGACTTTATGAGGTCAACGGCACGAGTGCCTACCTTAGTAATAAGAGATGTTGATCAATTAATTGAATGGCTTGACGGTAGCCGTTTGACCTTTGCAGGGCTACAGGGCGCCAAAAATCTCGAGCCAGGAGGGGATCGGGGTTACAGTGGTCAATCAGCCTAGGTAGGCTCGTTATGATTGTTACAAGACATCGATGTTGGCGACGGTATCATAAGTTGCAGTGCGAGTCAATTTAGATATTGACTCATCAACTGTGATTTCTGCGCGCTTGTCGGCAGACAAACCTTAAGTCGACACTGCTGCTATGAACAGGGTATGCCATGGTGCACTGGGTAGCAAATCTTACTATATAGGAAGTCTACGCTGTTATCGTGTCTCCAGCGACCAGGAGTAGTAACTCTAATTATTCAAGCTGAAGCTTTTCGACGGTTGCGACTCCTGTGATCGTCTACATCTTCGCATGAATGAATCGGACCTCTGTTGCTGCACAGGACAAGTCAAGATAATTTAGATAGATTATCTGGCGACAGTTACGTGTTTTATTTCGTGGGCTCCCTAACTTGATTGCCGTTGTGGTCGGATGGATATCATCTAGCCTGAAGAACGTATGTGATAGAGGTATATACTCGATAGCTTAAGATACTTGGAAATACCCTGTAACAATAATCATTCCTCACAGGTCCAAGTTTATGCAGCCCCTCTACGACTCGAACTCCATGCAGCCGTCTCTCCGTACGCACGCTATCAAAAAGCAAAACTTCACATGTTTACTCAGACGCTCACTATTCGGATTCTTTCCCTCTGAACTAAAGACTAACACAGGCGTATAATCACTCGTAAAAAGGAGGTCAGAGCGATGATATCCAAGTATGACGAGATTTTCGAGCATCGTAGAAATCTTAAGCATGAGCTCTGAATTCTTTTTCCACAAACGGTACGTAGAAGTATGAGATCAGTCAAGCACAGCATTATCAGCCATAGCAGCGAAAGAAGGCTATTGTAGGGGTAGCTAGCTGTGTTCATCAACCGAGCAATTGAGAAGCGTTCGTTGAGAACGCTCACGAACAGATCAAGCCATTTCGAGACCAGACCGTCTGCCACATCCTACCATGACGAAACGTGACACACGACGTACAATTGCGTAGTACCTGGTTGTTTTTCGGAGGATATCAAGTAGTAGAGAGTTTGGTTACCAGGCACACCATACAAGGTGATGTTGAGAAATGTTTTGTGAACGAAGTCGAGGACGAACGGCACATAAGCGTGCGATAGATGCCCGCTCAACCCAATAATACTTCGTGCGGAGTTTGATTGCTTTCAAAGTAAGAGAAGCGGAAGATGGAGATAGCATGTTGACAGAGTGAAGCACAGATCTTTCTAGAGATGCCCTATATCTTGTTCATTGGTCGGCATCGAGAATAAAAACGTGATTCTTGCCAACATGCTGTGGAACTAGATTATGAGAGTTCAATTATTCTGCCTTGAATGCATTAACACAGCCGATGTTTTAATCGTAATAAACGAAAGAGTTGCTGGTCTTCACAATGTATAGAGAAGATAGGCAGGAGCTGTGACAAATCAATGGTGGACCTTAATTCTCATTTTCTTTTTGAGCATGCTAACCTAGGGTCTAGTACAGGATTTTGTACAAGATCTTCCGTACTCCATTGTCCCGGGGTATCAAATGACCTTGTGCCCTAAAAAAGCAAGCTCGACACTAAAGACATAGCCATTGTCGTCGCCAGTATCTGAGTTACCGCTACACATGCAGTTTGGCAGCTCCTACTCCTTCGCTCCTGTCAAGACCCCAACACTCCTTCAAATGTCCTCGTCCATGGTAGTCTCAGAGTCTTTCCGATCTTTCATGTCAGAATTGCTCAGTGTATTGACAAGGCTGACACTGCCTTGGTTGGTTTCCCCTTGAGATATTCCAGCCTTGCCAGTCGTGGTATTTTGTGTATCCCCATCAGCTTCGCCATTGATACCAGTAGCCGGCAGAGACTTTTTTAATGTCTGCTTCAGAAGGCTTTCTTTCCCAGCGCGGATCTTGCGATTCAAGTTCAGTTTCAGTAGGCGCTGGCGTACTTTTGGCTGTGCATACCGTACATCGAACAGGTGTTGGCGATGGTGCGGCTTTAATATATCCAACTTCGCGAGGTATTTGGGTTTGAGATCCGTAGAGCTGGTGTCATAGAAGCAGATGTAGTGGCTTTGAGGTACTAAGCGAATCATGTCGAAATTGTCCGGGACTTGATGGTTATGAGCCGGAAGCTGTCATGATATCAGTACTCGTAACAAATGCATCACTCGATAAGAAACCAAGGCGTACATCTCTGCCGAAGTACCATGCGCATCTTCGTTTGTTGTCCACCAAACTCTTGCCAAAAGGTCGAAATAAGATATGATAGAACTCCTGTGCGATCCATTTGCAGGTTCTGTCCTCATCGTCCATATATGACAACAAATCAATTTTGCGAAGCGGTATCGCGAATTCGCCAGCTGCATTCCACTTCGAGCTTTCAAGACCGAGCGCAGCTCTGAGCGCTATATTTTCCATTGTAGAGACGGGTCCTTAGAACATGATGCGTTAAATAAAGTCCAGCTGCAGGACTGATGGAACATAATGGGTGAGAGAAAGGCTGATAATGTAGTCGGGGATTTGTTTACATACTCTATGATGCAGTAACTTAGGTACCTTAGCGCCACGGTTGCTTAGTCAACAGTACTTCGCGTCTACCATACTTTACCTTGTTGCTTGCCTACCTTAGTACTGTACGTTGTAGCATCATAATAAACTTTCAAACCCTGAAACTAGTAATACATTAACATTCAAGTAGCTTGTGGTTATTGAGTTGTGTGAGATGGCGCGGCTACAAAATGATAGATCAGTTCTCATTAGAAAGAAGCCGAAATCGGTCACTTTGCCAGCAAGTTTATATATCGATTGACTTTGGAATAATTTTTACGGATGATAGTCGTCATCCGTCTATCTCTCCCATGTGCTTTCACTAGTTCAGATCATGTGTGATATAGCGGATATGTATTGTGAATGACTCAAGCCTAAGGTAGCTCTTACTACTTGTGAAGCCAGTGCTACACACAACAACAACACGTATTCTAATTTCACCTGCTGTTGGTTTCACCTTAACCAGCGGAGCTTCAGAGCACATAAGGGAAGACGAGCAAACAATGGCATCCGAAGACATTTCTGTGCTTGCGCCTCTGGACTTTCCAAGTGGGTCCAACTGGGGAGCAAAGGAGGTTGAGGCGGTAAGATTCAAAACGGAGCCTGAGAAGCAAGACTTTCAAAGCTTTACTTGCGAAGGCACACTTTCCAGTGGAGATGCCAAGGTTTTGGCTAGGTTTTCCAACGTATTTGAAGTACCAGTTGGAAGGTATCAAGACAAGGAATATATCGATGCATATACGAAACACAAGGCGTTTTACGACCAGCTTACAGCTGTCCTTGAGCCTAAACCAATGTCAGATTCCCCTTCGAAACCGCCCACCCGATCTGAAGGCAGGTACAACACTTCAAGCCCTTTTACAGACCAGGGACTGCCAAAGTCTCCCACAGCTGCATCTCTTGATCTTGGCAGTCCAGACAACAGTCCCACTGCAGGAGTATCTAAGAGGAAAGTCCGAATTCAAACCACAACACCACCTTCAAGAAAAGTTAGTAGACTGTCTCCCGGCAGCACTGAAGCTATACTTCCCGAACTGTTGCCCGAATATTTGGCAGGCGAAGCTTCACCGGGTTTATCAGAGGGCGAACAAGGAGTTACGATGGATCAGTCTCTTTCAACTTCGCACACATCATCCGGCCAACTCCATCCAGATTTCGATAACTCGTCATCTACATCGAATCCAGAGCCCGGCGCCTCTTCGAGCCAGTCCTCGTCATTCCATTCACCATCATCGCCTACTCTACCTTTGGAAACAAGACCAGATGCAGATCTAAATGTCCTGGAAAACGAAGTAGTTGAGCTGTTCCTTAGATTCCTCGACAGTATCTGCGCAGAGCATGATGGTAGAGATGGCATCAAGTTTACGCCAGACTATGGGAAAGACCTTGTAGTTATGATTGATGGATCTATGGTCCATACACGTCCTGACCTTACAGTTTCTGTGATCTTCAGTGGCCAAAAGATTCAGATTCCTATATTAGATTACGAGGTTCGTGCATACTCCCAGCTTTGTATCACCATCATAACCATAGCAGGGTAAACGATTGTCAGGAAAGCCAAAGTTTGCGCAGAGAGTCAGCGAAATGCTTGGCAGGTGTTGCTTTCAGAAGGCGAGACATTACAACAAGTCATCGTACAGGGTAGGTTTCATCGCTCTGGTGATATCACGTGGTTAACATTCTAATTAGCCCTATCTCATCTCCGCACACAATACCGAAATGTCTATCTCCACCTGCAAATTACGCGACAGTTACCTTGAGAACCTCAACTCCGACCCCAAGCTACTGAAGTCGAGAGAGCTTATTCAGGTCACGGAATATGGACCAATTGACATCAGGGAACCAGAAAATAGAGTTTTGGCCGCACAAAATGTGTACAAATTGATGCTTCAACTCGCGGAACGGGCAAGAAAGGACAGAGTCAGAGGATGAGGCGGTAAAGGGGAGACAAGAAGTTCTGGTTGCTAATAGAACGATTCATTGAGACTAGCATTATTCAAGGAGCTGTAATATAATTTTTCAATTATGGAATATCGAGAAGAAATCATTTCAAGTAGAAGGTTTAAGTGCAAACATCACAAAGAAAGTTAGACAAGACTATCTCACAGCATCTCTGGTAAGAACTAATCCTTCACGTGTATATTTGAACTCTTCTCGCCCCTTTCTTCTTGTACCCGAAACGAAGTTGAGCTCTTGATTTCGAAATCAAAGTATTAAAGAATAGTACGTTCCTCTAATCCTCTAATTATACAACCAGCAAACACTGAATTCATATCTCAAAACAATTTCATTCGTATACATGTTATCTACTTCATTACTTCGCCTTTAAGATCAGGAAAAGGTCAATAGAAGGTGAAATGATGTCACATAAGTGAAAGGGGAAGAAGCTCAACCTCATGAATTCAATGTAACAGTGCATTATTTGTCTCTACGGTTTCCAAGAGTGGAAAACGACAGCGCGATGCCGAGATCATCAACATTTCACGTATCTGTGAGCTTTTTCCACGCTTCTAGGAATACCGCAACACGAAAATCAGCTACGTATAAGAGTTCTTCAAGAGCCTAAAGCCATCATGAAAGAGGCGACAATGCACAATTTACATATATAGGCAAGTCGATTATCTTTCATATTTCTACCAAGCAATCTCGCTTTAAACCAGCTGCTCTGCTTTGCACCCTGAACATATCTTCTATCTCGTCATGTATACTACACACGAAGTCGAGAAACTCAGCGACGCATACTAGCACTTTGAACTGTAAATATTGCTGTCATGAAAGAATTCTGACGAATGTTTTGATATTATGTCTTTTATATTGTCACCAAGCAATCTCGCTCTTCGTCAGTTTATCTGGTTTTCAACCTGAACATATCTTTCATCTCTTGATATATGCTATTTACGAATGATAGCTATCAAGAACCAACCCACTGGAAAGAGCGCTGTCTTGAAAGAATTCGAGGGGAAATTTCAACACTATGTCTTTATATTCCCACCAAGCAATCTCGCTCTACACCAGCTTCTCTGCTCTTCAGCCCCGATATGATTTCTATCTTACCATATAGTCTACACGCTTAAATCAGCTGCCTACAGTTTTCTCCAACACGAAGGAATCCGAACTTGAAGTCGTCATGATGAAATATTCCTACTAGACCAAGTTTTAAACTTATGTCTTTCGATATTTTTCTAGTACTCGATCACGCTTTGAGAAAGATGCTCGGTTCGACAAGTCTTAGGAAATCCAAACGTTCTTTCTTTCTTTCTGTTAATATGGGTAAAGATTGTTGATTAATGAGCGGCGTGGTTCAACTTGGCTAACCAACAGTCTTTCTATTATTGTGTCTTTGTAGCAGGGTAAAGGAAATAGCTTAGCACGCGACTCCACCGAGTTCGAGACAGATCTTGAAGTGGGAAAGCTCAAAAGATCTATTTGAAAGTTTTGCAAGCATGGTTAAGGTTATTTGTTTTCTTCTTTGCTACATCACTAAATGTTATTGAATGATAGAATTTCATGGTTCAAATTGTTCAAGTAGTACAATTTTCATTCTTTCATTTTTAATAATAGAGAAGATAAATTGTTTCATATACTACTAATCGACAGAATCAAAGATAAAACTTTAGGGAACAGAGAATTGACTAAGAAAATCTTGTTACCTCGTATACTTCTGTTTGGGTGCAGACACCACCTAATCTAATGTATATTATTTAGCGAAGGTGACGCTACCCGCAATGAGCGCTGAATAGTTGCGCCCCCAAGACCTTCCGTTTGAATAGCAAGTGGCAGACAATGCTTCTCGCGGTAAGTTCAGAAACAAAGGCCACAAGACGTTTTGCAAATAAAATGTTTAGAAGACGTGGTAGATTAGATCGAAAAGGGTATAGACGGCGCAAAGGTCGAACGTCGTCGCCAGTCTAAAAGATTTCTCAGTAGTGTCCGCGAAAGGGACGTTAAACTATCTAGCGCCTCTGTGTAACGCTCGCTACCCACAAGCTCATTCTCCAGTTTCCGATAGAGTTCCTCCACTTGGTCATGACAAGCCAATTTACGGAAAGGATCAAGATGAGGAAGCCTTTGAACTAAATTAGGCCTGATTAAAGTAAGATCCTTGTGGTGTGGTGGTCCAGCATCATCGATCGGTCGATCAATTGTTGCAGGCCCGGGCAAAAATTTTTCGAAAGAGTAATCTGGGAGCAGTAACGTCTGTTGGAAGGAGCTAGACTCGTCCCCTGAGCTAGAACCCGCAGACCCCTCTCCATCAGAGTCTTGAGGTAAATTGGGGGTGACTGGACGGCTCGTCGCTCGGCTCGACATGCTTGGATCCTTCGGCGTGCGTAGCATAGAAGGCAGTAAATCTGAATTATTCGATATACCAGGTTTAATATGCAACACAGCTGTTCCATCTATCTTCTGACGCTTATTTCCATGCCAATTGATAGGTGAGCATATTTTATCTACCGAAGCTGACTCTGGTCCATTCTTGTCGAAATTGGGGTTAGGCTCTTCCATCCTACGCATCCATCTTGACAACTTTTCCGCCGTGGCTGTAGCATCAAAGTGATGTACCCGAAGATGAGTACTTGCATAGGTTTTGGAACTATAGCGTTTGCTAGCGGCGCAGGGCTTGCATTTAGCGAGAAACCTTTTATCTATCGATATATCATCGCATATCCAGACCTGACGAGTAGCTTGGTGAAACCGTCTGACGTGTTTCTTCAATGCGTATTCATCGTGCAATCCATCCTCGGATCTGTTACAGTAATCACATAAAACTCTTGCTCTTCGAGGTCGTACAGATCTCTTGGGCTTTTCGAGAACTTGAACATGTTCGGTCTTGGCTTGAGGACTTGTTGTGTTGGAACTGTCATCAAAACGAGTATCTCTCTTTCCAGACAAGTCTTGCTGGTGCAGATGGTAAGGGATCATAGATTCCATTGTTTGGGCAGTGTATGCTAACCCTCCTGGGCGAACATCTAGAGACGAAGTATCTGATAATAACTTTGCAGGCTCTAGGCCTCCGTTATTTAAAATTGGTAGGGTAGCTTCCAAGTCCCGCTGCAGTTTCGCATCCGCGGCATCGGCCACTTTCAAAAGTTCTGGATTTCCTAGACTCACCAGGTATATGAAGTGCTCAACGATGTCATCGATGGTCTTGGTTTTCAAGCGGTCTGCTATCTTTATAAAATCTCGACCACACTGTTCCAAAAGCTCTGGGAACTCCTGTTCTTCTGTCACAGACCAGTACGGCCTTCTTTTGCCAAGAGAGGAATTGGAAGAAATATTCAAGTCATTTTCGGCATTATCGGATAGTTTCGGAAAATTTTGCTGCGAAACAACATCGCTGTGCGAATTGGCTGTGCTACCACCAAGTCTTGAATTACCAAAATTAGCGAAGGCAGGGAAATCCGTAATGGCTTTCTCGATCTCTTGGTCGCAGATTACTTTGATTTCTTCACCCTTTTCTGAATCCACCATTGAGCTTAAACCTCCCGATAGTTCCCGAATATCATCCTTGAAGCCTGTTAGAGTTTCGTACTGCTCTTCTTCCACCTTAGCCCGAATCGAGTTCAGGACTATTGTCGAAGAGTTTTTCAAAAGACTCTCAGACTCGAATTTTGCCAAGACTTGCCGAAACCCTTTCTGGAGAACCTCACGACCTCGTCTGTTCCAGCAAGTAGATCTGCGAGCGGACCCTGGGTAGCTGCCACAATCAGGATCGAGTCCGTTTCTCGATTCGGTAGAAGCTTCGAACAAGCTAGTTGGTATCTTGAAATCTTCAGCGGACATATGATAACTTTGAGTATGTCGCTCAAGATCCTTCCGCGAGCTGAACCCTCTTTTTGAGAAATCACACTGGAGACAAGGGAACGTTATTAGGTGACTTTGTTCGTGAGCATCACGGTCGCCAGTGGTGTCGAAACAATGGGTACAGTTGAGAAATCTGCAAACGAAACTGAACCGTTCAAGGAAAGCTTGATAATCAGTCTGGTCTAGGTGCGGAGGTAGCCGGGAGTCTTTCTTCAACAACAGCCGTTCTACAATATCTCGAAAACGGCAATCAATAAGACTCAGATATGTCTCATCTACTTGAAGCTGCCACTCTTCCTGGGCGCGTAAATCGCCGGCGGGGACTTCTGTACTTTTCGTTTTCGACTTGAATCGTAGCCAGCCTGAAATGAAATTGGATAGTGATGGGTGCTTTTGGAGTTTGCTGAGGCCTCTTGAGGGAGGCTTCGAAGCTGATCCCGTGTCAGGTTCAAACCAACTCAGTGGGTGGGTTCTGCAGACGTTAGAAAATGCCTCTAGGACCTCGATTAAAGCGTGGTCCAGCTCCCGTGTGTTTTCCAAATAAGCTAGTACGTGCTCGGCCCAAAAACGATGGCCGTATGGCTGGAGACCATACCTTCCTTGCACGGCATAGGATTCAAGATCTGCAGCGGTTGCGCCATCACTATGTCGTGGTACTATGACCAGGGCGGTGGTCAAGTTGACAATGCAAGAAAACGCAATGTTAAAGTGTGCTTCAGCTATTTCGATGAATGGGCCGCTCTGCTCGTCGAGAAGGTATTCTTTCGCGGAGAAGTGTACCAATTTTAGAATACCGTTGCTTGAATTCTCTAAGAGAGGGGCACAGATCTCAACGATGTCCCGCTGTGGGTTCTTACTTCTTGTCTTCTTGTTCAGAATGAGTTGACCAGGATATAAGGCTATTCCATCGGCAACCTCATGGATCGAGATCGGGCGATATGCTGCGCTTACCCAAAATAAAATCTTGAAGACCCTTTCTTTCAAACGGGAGTCTAAACTACGAAATCGTAACATTATGAGTCCATAAGCTTCGTCTAATCCATCTGGCAATTGCTCGATTGCACGCTCAAAGTCCAGATCTGACATCTGCTCCTGGAGCATAGTGCACACTAAACGGACCCAAAGAAACATTCCCTTCGCATTGCTTTGTAATCGTTGTTCCGCGCGATCCATTAATGCGGGCTCCTTCTCTGGGCAGTGTTTCTTTAATTCTTTCACCTTGTTTTGGATGAAGATCGTGAGGCCGTCCGTTGTTCGTCCGTCTAGTTTAACGTGAGTCTTGTTTGACATTGCGTTTCGTATCGTAGGTTCTTCTCGGCTGGAGATAAGCAATTTGCAGGTGTCTCCGGCATGTTTTTGAAGTTCTAAGAGGCTCCCAAGTACTTCCCTTTGCGTTTGGTGATTGCATTCGTCGATACCGTCTAGGACTATGCGTGTATTTGGGATGGTAAACAGCATCTTTTTGAGTATCCTTTTCATGGCTGGAAAAGAGCGGCTGGACCCTTTCTGAAGATAAACCCGATGAACAAGCTCGGCCATGTCAAGGTGAGACCTCAGCAATTGTATTGTCAGTGTACGCAAAATCGTAGCATGGGTATCTTTATCGTTTTGCTGATGACCGCAGAAGTAATAAATAGAGGATAAATCTTGGTGGGTTTCTAGATTCTGAATGATCATTGAACAGAGGAAACTCTTCCCTGCTCCTGGAATACCGGTCATCCAACATACTGGTCCTCCATTGGTATCTTCGATCCATGAACAGATCTGCTGGTCCTCAAGGATCCAATTGCACGTCCCAGGCTGACGGTTATCAGAAATACGATGGAGATAATCCTCCTGGCCATCTTCTTCTGCTGATAACCACGTAAAAACCTCATGTGTAGATTGGGATTTCCTGTGTCGCTCGAAATGTTCTTCCTCGAGCTCACGTTTGTCCCGCATTATTTTCATCTCCGAAAAGTGTGTGGCTGCAGCTTCGCGGTCTAGAAGTTCGCAATGGGACCGCAACTTTTCGATAATCGACTTAAAGCGGCGTTCGAAAAGGCCCCAGTCGAAAGCGAACCAGACATGCCAGGCCTTGCGGCGGAAAAATTTGTATGCTCGTCGATAGAACTCGGCTATATCGCTATATATTAACCCCAGCGCTTGTTCGAAGTCCCCGATATCTCCAAATGTTGCTTTCAATCTGTCTAGTCTTGGCAAATACCTGGCTATATCGCTGAAAGCTTGGAGTAATTTGTCCATGACATCTGAATATTGTCTTGATAGCTGACACTGAGTATCAGTCATGCTTTGCGAAGGAATATGTTGGGAGACTTTACGAGTAGCATCAGCTTTATCGGTCCCTACAGTAACGATTAACCAACCGTGGGTAATGATAGGCATATCACAATTACCCAAACAAATGCCATTGGGGAGAACCCTTGACAGAACACTTCGATTGTCGGCGCATAGCTCTCCAAGGTCTGAAGAAGCGGCTCTAATCTGCGCATGAAACGGAGATCCAACCGGGCACCTTGTTCCTGCTCAATCTCACGAGCTGCTTGCCATACCTCTTCTAAATTGGTATCACGAAATGTGTGAGCATCTCCATGGGTGATAGTCGACTTCAATTGATCAAGAGACTTCTGCACTATTGCCCGTCCTGTTGCCATAATATTGCATTCGGTGTCGATTGCTCTTAGAGGGTTGAACAAGCAAGATACTACTCGTGCTTCCTTGTGCGCGATGGGTGTTATCCATATAGAGTACATCTGGCAACTCTTGAAGTTACATTTTCCGCTATCGGCATATCAATGCGCCTGCCTTGCGATTGTCTGCCAATCGCATTTTGCTCCCAGATAACGTACTACAACCTGGATGCACCTGTGCGATGGCGAAGTACATATGCATATTGGCGAAGTAGCATACACGAAAGGATAGTGACTCTGATTCGCCGTGATAGAACACTCTCGGCCAAGAGAATTTGGAGCCAGGTGGATCAAGGCTGTGCCTCACCGCCCCATATGTGGCTACAGTACAGTAGGTATCGAGGTCAGCAGTGGAGGCTGGTAATCAGTCACGTGATCAGATCGCAGTCCGATTGGCTTCAGAGGCAGCTGCTGACCTACTAGGGTCAAGGCTTCCAAAACAAGGCGAACGCCCTTGACGCCCCATTACTACTAAGAGGAAAAACATGCATTGACGCATTGGGTGCAAAGCGCAATCAACGTGTTGATGCATGATTGGCCCTTAGATGAGAGCAAACCGCTCTCTAGGCCAAACGTTCGGCGAAGCGTCGTAACATGGCGGAGCTCAGCTGGCGGACTACGCCATTAGTTCATTGTACATCTACGAGGCCAGATAGTTCTGCTGAACTGGGCCACCTCCTTAAGATCATCACATCATATCAACTCCTAATTCATGAGCAGCATTGAGCCGGCATTGATCTCTTTACTATGAAGCATGCACTTAGCGACGAAGACGTCACTTTTCCGAAGAAGCCGGTGAAAAGGGTGATAGCAGAAGGACAACTATTTTGCTTTGGGATGGTGCGTTACAATACTTTGCTTTTGGACCTCCTTCCTCTTGCTGTAGATGAAGTTGCCAGTCGTTCCTCTAGCAAAATTACTCTTCCAGCCAGGGGAGCATTGTGTGTTCTCTGAATGTAGAGAATATCCTTATCTTCGCTGATATCTGTGCCAGATTGTTAGTCTCTGTTTCACAATATCAGAGAGCTATAAAGCTCACGAGACACCAATTCCACTTGATGTTCTGGAAGATTCCCATACGCTTGTAGTTCATGAAACGAAAAGCCGCTTTGGGGTTCTCGACCGTAATAGCAAAGATATTCTGGAAGTTCTTCGCAAAGACATTGATGTTCAGCTTTTCGCGGACCTCCCGTGTTCGCCGGTCAACCCTCGTAGGAACAACAACAAACCTAGTAACAGCAAAAGAACCCAGGGGCTTGGCCCACGTTTGGCGCTATATGTGATACTTTATGGAGCTCCATCTCTTTACGAGCCTGTAGGTCTGTTTGCAGCCAAGTGCAATCTTTTTTTACAGCACCCCAGTAATTGCAATAAGAACGTCCAATATCGAAATCCACATTGTCTATCTCCAAAGGAAGGTGGCATTGTGTACACACATGATCTAAATGACAGCTCATACATGGACGGTGGACAGAACTTAAAGCTGTTTGCTAATCCCATGGATCTTTTCATCGATGGCGCGGAACAAGAAGCACTTGCAGGCACAGACCCGCCACAGGCTCTTAAAACCACACTGTACAAGCATCAGATGCAGGCTCTTACTTTCATGATGCAAAGAGAAAGCGGCTGGGCATTGGATGGTCACCATCAAGATATGTGGAAAGAGCAAAAAGATGCCCTTGGCCGAGTGTCGTATTTTAATACTATTTCGGGGCAAAAGCAGACCAGACGACCACAACAATTTCGAGGTGGTCTTCTAATAGATGCACCTGGCTTAGGGAAATCACTAAGCATTATTGCCCTCATTGCATCAGATTTTGATAGCAAAGCACAGGACGATTGCCAGGAGGCGTCTTTCTCCACAACTTTGCTGATTGTCCCCCAAACATGTAAGTCTACGACAAGCATTCCTTGAAGATTGAACGTACTTAACAAAGTAGTAATTCAGACTTGGAAAGATGAGCTACAGAGGTAAGTGGTCCCAGTTCGGCAACTTTATTGAGTTGATGTAGTAACCATCGTAGACATCTACGGTCGTCGGATTCATTAACGTATTGTGTCTATTACGGAAAAGACAGAACCAAGCATCTCAATGAACTCGGAAAATATGCGCTAGTCATTACAACTTATTCCATTGTTCGTCTGGACTGGAAGAAAAGTTTGACCACAACTGCCGAACCCCCTCTTAGCCTACATACTGTAAGGTGGGGCAGAGTGGTATTGGACGAGGGTATGTCCCATCCTAAATTCTGAGCGAAGACGTGCGGGATGTGCTAATTGAATTAGCTCACATTATTCGAGAACCGTCCAAATCATTTGCGAAATCAGTGTGTTGTCTCAAAGCCGAAAAGAGATGGGCAGTGACGGGAACACCGATCCAAAATCGCCTCATGGATCTCTTCAGTCTTTTTAAATTCCTCCAGTGCGCTCCATTTGATGATCTGAAGGTTTTCAATAGTCATATTACCCAATATTGGAAATCTAAATCCGATCCAACCTCCTTCTTGAAATTAAAGACTCTGGTCAATTGTCTTTCTCTCCGGCGTCCAAAGTCAACCATCGAGCTACCAGATCGGATTGACGAGTCGGTGGAGCTTGAATTCACTGAGCAGGAAAGGGGGTATTACCAACAGGTCCAAGCTAGCACGCTGCACAAAATTGACTCAACGAATGCAACAGATAGTGGTGCAACATTTTTCAACACGTTGAAATGGATTAATGAGCTCCGTCTGATATGCAACCATGGGATAACCAATAAGAAGGCAATGGCCAGCTTGAAGGACAGCCCTGCAGAAAGTTTAACGTGGACTACCCAAGAGGCGCAGGCACGTTTCAACCAACTAGATGAGGTTGATCTTGCCAAATGCTCCAACGCAGAATGCCGCCAAGACTTATCTTCTGCAATGTCTAGCGAAACTGATTCCGAACATGAAGATGAGCCTTGGATCAACGAATTGCTGGAACTCTTGTGTTCCTCGTGTGTTGAGAAAGATACAAATACTGCCAGGCGATTCAAAATCTGCAACCACTTACCCAGGAACCTTGTTGTGCCAGATACGCATGTCAGTAGAACCTTTGAGCCTTATACCACAACGGGTCAAAAAAAGCTTATTACGGAAACCGCAAACAATGTACCTAGTAAGATCAAACGGGTTGTTCGGGATTTATGCGATACTCCGGATGGCATCAAAAGGTTGGTAACTTGACTAATCCATCTCAGCCGCTAACATATCCTCTAGCGTTGTCTTCTCTTGCTGGACGAAAACTTTCGACATCCTGCAGCCTCAACTCTGGGAGAAGTCCATCAGATGTGTACGCTTAGATGGGACCTTGACCGCCTTGGGCCGAGCGGGTGTACTCCGGGTCTTTAGAACCGAACCCGATATCACCGTTCTCCTCGCTACTATTTCATGTGGAGGTATTGGCCTCGATCTTACAGTCGCCTCACGGGCATATATCATGGAGCCACAGTGGAACCCAATGAGCGAGTCCCAAGCGCTAGACCGTATCCATCGATTGGGACAACTTAAGGAATTTAAGACAATTAGATACATAATGAGAGGGTCGTGGGAGAAAAATGTGCAGAAAATGCAGCGGCGTAAACAAGAACTTGCGGACCTGACGTTGAAAGGTGGCGCTGTTAGGAACGAAGATCTGTCCTACGGTCGACTTCAATATCTCAAGGAGCTTGTTGGCTAGAAGCTCATTGCTGTGCCTCGCAATAAGGAGGCCCCACGCTCTAGTTGATAGACTCCTTGACAGACTACAACTATCACGTTGACGACTACAAGCTGTGCGATTCGATTTTGCACTTTGCTGGAGAACTCCAACTGAATCGAGCGGATTCCTCTTCTGACAGCTGCTTGCTCTGAGAAAGGCGTTGATAGTCAAAGCTAGGACAACATTTCCAGCCCTATCGTAGCCCACACACATTTTAGTCGGAAGCCAGAACAGAAGCTCATAATTCAGTTCTCATAAGAATAATATAGTTACAACTCTTGTACACTTTTCGAAGCTTCTTAGGTCGCTTCAGAATTTGACCACTGCCAACTAAGGCACAACTCCACGTCACTATTTCTTAGATCGGAACTTTTAGTAGAGATATTTCTTCCAGTACAGTTCCGATGTTCTAACCCGAGACCTTGAGAAAATAACCATATAGCTGAGCTGCGTAAAGGAATAGCAGGTTAAGAGTTCACTGCAGTGATCCAAACTACGAGAATCCACCTATTTTGATTGGTTGGCTAAGCGAGGTTTATGGCGTTTCCGCCTGGTGAAAGTTACTACTATTGCTCTTCTGACTACCATTGCCATCCTTAACTTCTTTGCGAGAATACTCCTGACTCTATCTTCTGGGCTCTCATCGTCACAGCGCTGCTCAATAGCTATCGTGCCCAACCGTGTATGCAAAAGCTTCAAACCAGCAGCTTGCTCACTGCCCCAATCAATGTCTACGGCACAGCGTTTCATGAAAACGCGAAGGAATCCGACAATGGGATAGCCCAATCAATCCTCTCATTCCCTGACTCTGTGATCCTGGAAATCCTTTCTGTGGAGCACTATGCATCCTCTAGGCGCCCGCCTCAGCCTTCGCCGATCTCCCTGCGCGCTGAACAATTTTACAAGACACAAATTTGACAGTCTATAGAACAGACCAAGGCCCTGTGGGGAGAAATTTACCTGCCATTTCTTCTTGTCCTTCAGAGAACTACTTCCATTGCGTCTCCGCTTGTCCCTCAAACCCACTGCTTTCCCTTCCGTGGTGCTTACCACAAACTTCGCCAGCTACAATCACCACCATGGTTTTCGAGTCCTTCCGCAAACCCACCGACCCTCCCCCTACCTATGCCTCCTCTCAATCTCAGCGTCACCATGGCTGCCCTTCAGCCCGCAGCTGCTGGCCTGGTCTCACCATGGCTGCCTTTTCCCCCTTCAACTGTCCATCGCGGGCCGTCCTTCTCCGTCGCATCTGCATGTGCATCGTTCTAGTCCTCGATACCTTCGTCTCCGTTCTCTCCGTCGTCAGTGGAGCTTTCTCCTTCAGCTTCATACCACGTCTCGTCATCGCGGTTCTACACTTCTTTGGTGAAGCATGGCTCCTACACCTGCTGGGTCGTATGATGGGCGAGCGTGTAGTGTTTGGAACGGTGTACACCCGTTGGCATTTCGACATTTTCCTCTGCGGTCTGGTGCTATGCGAGGTGGCACTTGTTGGGTGGTATTTTGGAGGTCTGACCAAAGTCACGGTTGACATATGGTGGGGGCTGGACTTGGGCGAGTTTCTGGCGCTGTTGGCGGTTGCGTGGGTGGCGTGGTGGGGTCCCCTGGAGGAGCGGGGGTGGCAGAATTTGGTGTAATCATCACGGGAAACAGGGACTGTGTGGTTCGTGGGTGATGGAAGAAGGTCAATCAAGCACTAATGCTGGAGCTTTTACACTTATAGTGACGTTGGGAGGCCACAGGTTAAGAGCTGGTATGATACCGACAGGTTGCGGACTGGAGAATGGCATATTTCCTGTGTGGCTTGGCTGGTTCACCATTGCATGTCCGGGCTCATACAGAAACCGCTGAAGGCGATACTTGAGATCGCAAGTTGGTTGTCCTATTCAAGTTTCGACGGGCATACGAGTATATTCGATCCGAGTCTCGCAATTCAAGATGCACATCTTCTACTATAAATACGCGATTCGCACAAGATACTTCAGCCGTTTGCTCCATGCTCTCGTTCAATGGATAGGGGCGTCCCTCACCTTACTGTACTGGGAGTCCCTAAGATGCCCTGGACCTTCTCAGTTTGCCGTTCGAACAGGGTTGAATTTCAATCCACTGACTATCCGTAGCCCCCACTTAAGCTCGTTCCTCGCTTAGAACGAGCTTAAGTGGGCTACGGAATTTCTAGGCAATTAACGCTACAACGCCTAGGGTGCTATCCGTCCACAACTTTTGTTTTGTAGCATGCTGGTCAATTCACCCTAAAAACAGCTCTGAACCCATGAGAGTCACCCTCATATTTTCGAAAGTGTCGCTGACGTGGCGGAGAAGCGAAAAGGTGTTCCCAATTTGAGGTGCCCGTTGAGCAATGCGAAAGTTGTTTGAGGTGACTAATCTATACATGTGTGTTTTTGAGGCGATGATGATGGTGATAATGATAGTGATGATCAAAAGAGAGATCTAAATGTTTGATGTTTCAAGCGTGCAGTAGTCGGCTAACTGCATGGGGTAACTAACTATGTATAAGGTTTCATTCAGACTTGCGGCTTTGGCCAACTAGCGTGGAATCTCTAGGCAAGCAGCTGTGAGAGTGCTTTGAGGAGAGCCAATGAGAAGAGAGGATGATAGGGAGAGGGTACTTACGTAAGTCACTTGACTTGATTTGAATCTTTACATTATGATATGTTCATCATTTTACACGTATTTTAACGATGAACTTTGTGAGTTTCGTCTTTATACAAGATCTCAAAATGCCCCTGCTATCTCGTCAGTTCGCGCTTCTTTAAACTTCAATCACAAATCTCATCTCTCTTGCCGTTATACATCAACTATTACAGTCTCAAACCTGTGACCTTTTTTGATGTATAGTACGTTCATATTTACAAAGCCGAATCTCGTATAGGTGAATCCCTTATCTACTTCGTATCATCGCTCTCGAGATTATTGCGCTCTTTCGACGGAAAAAAGCAGAACTTTGAAGATAGCGCATCAAGAATTAAAGAAGTGACATGAAAGAACAGTCAGACACACATCGAAAACTCTCTTATCTAAAGCCTTCTTCACTATCGTTCTCAGAGCTCGATCGCAGCCCTAGTCTAAACGGGAAATTCGTGTAGAAAGCCTTTCGGTTCAAAGATACAACTATCACTTCTTCCTTCCCGCCATCTTCACAATCCTATCTACTCACATTTTCAGCCATCGCTCAAACCTCTTCCCCGGCAACATACCCACAGCTACAATCCCAGCCACATTCATACCCTCGCAAACCCTCGCCCTGTGCTGTTGCTTCTACAGACTGACGGAAGTTCAGTGATTGAGCCTCATGGAAACGATCTAGGCGTTAGGTTGTGACGGGATGACGGAGTCAGGCATCGATTGTGAAAAGCAAGGGAGTGCGATCTTGGGATAGTTTAGTGGGGGATTAGAGAGTTGCGGGTGCGGTCTTGGAAATATGGTGCACAGGGAGGAAGAGTTGAGAGACGTCTCATGTCGGATCCTGTGTTGAACAAGTCTAGGCACACAACGGAATCACTTAGAAGGGTAGAAAGTGGGAGTTGGTGGCACGTGGGGGTAGATATCTTCAACATCTCAGACAAGAAACCCCAATACTAACCCCCCTTCCCCCCTTCCCCCTATAGCCAACCGCCTACTCCCCTTCCACACCCCCCACCCACGCCACCTCACCCCCCTCAACCACCAAACCCATCAAACCCCCACTACACAACTACCGAGCCATCACCAACAAAACCCTCTCCACCCCGTACCGTCCATTTCTAACACACCCTGCTTATGTGTGTCGTGTAGAAGAGTGATAGAGATGCGGGGTCCGGGAGTTGGCAGAGAAGGGTTGGGGGGAATGGGTATGGTGGAAGGAAGGGGGAAGGGGGAAGGGGGAAGGGGGAAGGGGGCGGGATGGAGTATGGGATGAGGGATGGGAAGTGGGTGTAAGTGTGGATGGTGTGAGTGAGAGACTAAGCCAAGGATTTCTTTTGAAGGAAAGAATAAGTTTACAGCGTAATTCGGCTCGAAATTCTCCCTATGCTTTGTAGTCGATTCGAAATGTACCAAAAACAATATGATCCGCTTTAAAAAAAAGTGCGAGACCGATAACCATCCCAACGCATTGGCGATCGAAATTGATAACTGAATCATCTGTAAGTCACACCATCGCTTCCTATCCTTCGGAAAGTGCACCCAGGGCTGTTCTCACCGCTGTAACAGTGTACACCCGCAGGCAGGGGCCAGCGATGGAATTCACCTGTACGCAGTGCTGGCTAGGAACCTTCTGTCTAGTTACAGAAGAGCCTAGAGGTTACCAAACAGACAAATCGACACGTCGATTGAGATTGAGCATCACGTCGCGATGCTCACAAACAACAAGTCCACATGGCTAGATGACCATGTGGCCAAACAGCGAAGGGAAGCCCACGTCGAAATGGCCAGCTTCCACATACATAGACCAAAAGCCCACCTAGCCCGTTCAGCTAGCCAGCTTCCACAATTTCGATTTGTCTATGTGACCACTTGGTCATATAGACAGTTCACGATAACACGGAACCCGTTACTCGCACGGCCAGCTCGCGACCTCGAGCATAGCTCTTCGTCGCCCATTCTATCGGTGTAATTGCACAATGTACAACTAGTCTACGAGATATACTGTCTAGGATTTTGAGTCGGCTGCTTGCAGCAGAATTTCCTTGAGCTCATCTGACTGGGTGTAGATTTTCAATCGTGACGATGAACCCGATATTTCACATGGTCAATTATTTGTATTGAAGTCTATATCTAGAAATTTCAAGATTATCGAGTGATCATACTCGTGTCACCATTCGAGAACTGCGAGGTGAGACTGGGTCTTGAAAGCTAATTCTTGACTCGCACGCCCCTTTGAACTTTACTGAGAAGGGCTATAAGATTTACGTTCTCCCCAGCTCATTTTCAAACCCTTTTCACCCGTTTCTATCAAGATCTCGCTGTTTCTCGGCAGCTTCATTGGTCGCCCCATTTTTTCCATTTTAGGCTTAGCCGTCCTTCTGCACTCGCCCTCGCGGAAGATGGAACGACAGGGAGCCAATCTCGTGCCCAGCTGGCCGCAGGGTGCATATGCACCTGCGGCTGAGCTTGGGTAAGTTTTTTTTTTTCCCTGGCTGACTGCCCCCTGAAAGTGACTACCTTTGCCTTGCGCGAGCATGCGAGGCCACGTTTCCAAACCAAGAAGGCTTGGAGAAACATTACGAGCTGCACGCCAACAACGCCCTTCCGCAGGGGCACACCCTTCAATCATCTACCTTTAATACCAATGCTACTGGACCTTTGCATTTCTCCCCTTCGTGGAACACCGGTTTTAGTCAATCAGGGAACCGTCACGTTCTAAGCAATGGCATTCAGGATACTACTAAACTTGGATCCTCGAATACCCTCTATGGCGACCTTCCCACTATGGGACTTAGTGCCATTCCCATCGGATCAATGAACGGTGCTAGCTATGATCTACCCATTCACTTCGACGATCGTCTTGCTGGACCCTCGAACGGCATCAACTATGATCTGGTTACTAACAACTACGACCTCAGCACAGTCGAAGCCACGCAGAACATCAACGGCGGCTTTGCAATCGGTTCTGGCCACCCGTCTAACCCCTGGACAGCTCATGGCCTGACGCCATCCGCTACGAACACCATACCAACTCATTCTACCAGTGCAGCTACGTCCCCGAACACCAATGACCAGACAAATCGGTCTATCTGCCCCACCTGTTCCAAAACCTTTGGTCGTTCTTCGGATCTTCAGCGTCATGCGAAGAAGCACGAGGTTGGTGGAAGAAGGTATGACTGTTCGGTGGAGGGTTGTGTATTTGTGGGGGAAAGGGGTTTCTATCGACGTGATAAGTTATTGAGCCATTTGCGGAATCGGCATGGGTTGGTGGACTAGAAGAGACTCTGCAAGGTGAGGAGGGAGCCGTGAATGAAGCACAGAAGGAAGCTTTGAAGAGTTAGATTTTTTCCATATAAGATCGTCTCAACATTCTATCTAGATACTCATCATAACTCATTGCTTATACTTAACATCCCCCTTGCTAACTGTTGGAATACGAGGTCATATGAGGGCATATTGATATTTAGATTGTTGCTTAACAGAAGTCTACTCCGTACCTACTTTCGGGTTAGTAATCAGTGTCCAGGCGTACTGTAAGCGGCCCCCCTAGAATTACCCCGAATGTAGGAAGGGTAGAAAGTAGAATGCACGAAGGTAGGTAGCTTACAGACGAATTCGAATTTCTGAGCCATTTGAAATTTGAATAGCTTCAATATTGGTGGTGGCGGTGCGGGTGTACATATCCGTAACCCCCACTAAGCTCGTCCCTCGCTTACGAGCTTAGTGGGGGCTACGAATAAGCCTTGCGGGAGTGGAAGTTGTTGGCCAACTAGCGTGGAATCCCTAGGCAAGCAGCTGTGGGAGTGCTTTGAGAAGAGCCAATGAGAAGAGAGAATGATAGCGGAGAGGATACTTACGTAAGTTCATACTTGACTTGAATTCTGTTTTTATCGACGTGTAAATTGTAACATTATGTCATTTTACACATATTTTAACGATGAACTTTATGAGTCTTGTCATTATACATCAACTATTACAGTCTCAAACCTGTGAATCTTTTTGACGCATAGTACGTTCATATTTGCAAAGCAGAATCTCGTACAGATGAATTCTAGAGTCGATCAATCTTATTTATTTCGTATCATCGCTCTTCAGATTATTGAGTTCATTCACATCTACGACTTCTTCCTCTTCGCCATCTTCACACTCTCATCTATTCGCATTTTCGTTCATCCACTGCTCAAAACTCTTCTTCAAGCACTAGACCCATAGCTACAATTCCAGCCACATTCATACCCTTGCAAACCCTCGCCCTGTGCTGTTGCGTCTACAGACTGAAGTCTAGCCACTGAGCCCCATGAAAACGATCTAGGTGTTAGGTTGTGGCGGGGATGCGAATTAGGTATCACTCTTGAAAAGAAGAGAAGCGTGGCTTTGAGATGGATACAGTTTTGAGTGCGGTGAGTAAGATGTATGGGTGGGATAGCGGGGGCGAGACTGAGGAGGAAGAGTCAGAGGGCTTTCCTGCTGAATGGCTGTTGAATAACTTCGTTCGAGCTAGGATCACGTAGGAGGGTAGGGAGCGGGGAAATCGTGGCAGTCGGAGATAACTGCGTTATGGAGAAGTAGGGTAAATAGGTACGATGAATAGTTTTTCCCAGTTGTTACTCTCACCTCTCAGGTCAAGCACCAAAAACCAACTCACCTCATCAAAAACCCTCATCATAATCAATCTTTCGTACCACTCTCTACAATTTCTTTCACAAACCTCTCTAAAACTTCATCATACTCACTCTCATATCAAACAACCCCCACCCCCCGCCACGCCACCTCTCTCCTTCGGAATCTCTTAAAGCCCATCAACCCTCAACCCCCAACCCGCATCCAATACAAAACTCTCTACCATCTGCCGATGCCTTCTGCCCAACCACACCCTTCTTTTGTGCAGAAAAGCGATGAAGATGATGAAGTGAGACGAGAAGTTCAAAAGGGGAAAGGGGGAAGATGGAACGGGAAAAAAAGGGGTTGGTGGGGGAAAGATGTGAGAAACACACTAACATGATCTAACTTTCTATCCTTCCTTGCCCTTTTCCTTCTCGCCACAAACGCATCGACTACGCACTATATAAAATCTCTAAACCACACTACCACTTTTTATCTTCTCGTCGAGAGATTTTGTACCAGCATATCAAATCTATACACCCCGCGCGGAATCGATGTTCTGCGTGTTTTTCGAAAAAAAAATTACGTCCATCTATCTCCAATTGCTTATACTGTACTGTACATACTCTCGAGTCTGGTTTTTAGTATGTAGCCAGCCCTACCATAAGCGACTCCCCCTTACTACAGTACTTTCTAGGCGACCGTCCCCTAAATTAAAGGGACGAACTCTAAACTCTAGGCATCAAAACTCACTATCGCCCGCTGATATTGTGCAATCAATGCGCGGGGGATCGGCTATGGTAGGGGCTACAGTACATACCAAAAACTGACCCGAGAAGTACACCAGTGTCATTGAACAACTCGTTCCTTCGTTTCCTGAAACTTCACGTCGTATCAAAGATGCTTAGAACTTTCCCGCGCCTTCATACTTTGATGAAAAACATTGAAAAAGCGTTTTTTTTTCTGAGAGCGGGGCGGGACCAAGTCAGTCTCCTTTTTCAAAGCGAGCGGGTCGAAAAGAACAATTGGAAAAGCGATAAGCTCGAGGAGAAAAAGAAAGTAAGACAGCTACGAGGGAAGGGAAGGAAAGGAAAGATAAATAAATGTTTCGAAAAACAAAGGCAAAGCACATAAGAACTGACGACGAGTGAAGTGATAGCAGCTCTACAGGCACGAATAGCAAGGGCAACAACAGCCCATTCGGGCCCGCAATCCGAACAGGATTGCTGGTGGGAGCAAGAGCCAGGAAAGGGGGGGGGGGGGGGAAGGCGCCGCACCGAGTCTTGTCACAAGGGGAACAGGGGCATCGGGGATTGGGGAATTATGGAATATAAACGTGAGGCATCCACCTGTTTCCGATCACCATTTCCCTTAGGTTCAGCTTAAAATTTTTTTTATCCCCACCAGTTCAGTTCCCCTTATCCTCAATCGCGTAGTAGATACAAAGGAATGCTGAGCGCGATCAAGAAGCCCTTTGAGACATCTGTTCCGTTCTAGAACGAAGCAACCTTTAGGTAAAATTAGGCAGAATTTGACGAATGGCCGAGGCCGACCTTTGAAAACTTCAGGTAATTTTCGTTCGTTTTAATGTCTTCTCCGAGGAGCCATGACCAATGCAGAATAAAGCGAGAGTTACAGCGAACATGAAACTATAAAATTGGTTGCATTAGGGATGAAGAGAAGAGAAGAGAAGAGAGGAGAAGAGAGGAGAGGAGAGGAGGCAAGCATTGGGGACGTGTTAGGATTCGGATGATTTTAGAAAGGCAATGGTGGAAGGGAAGTTCTGGAAAGCAAAACTAGCATCGACATTTTAGAACATGCTTTGATATCAAGGTGTAGTTTTGAAGAAAACCATTCACAATTAAAAACAAAAACCACTCACTAAAAACCGGTCCCCCGACTCCGCCTCCGCCTACCTCGTCGCATCATAATCCATCTTACTCGTGATATTCTCCAGCACCTCCGCCGCCTCCCCCACCTCCTTGGCCACCCGGTCAATCCTCTCCTCATCCGCCTTTGACAGCTTCTTCCCCTGCTGCGCAGCCTTGCGCCGCATCGTGTCCGGATGGACAGCGATGCGGCGAATTTTCGCGGCTTTGCGGATTTGGTCGGGCGTGGCGGAAGGGGAGACGCGGATGGTGGCGTAATAGTCCGGGAGCTTGGAGGGGGCGGGGGTTGGGGTGTATCTGGGGCGGGAGGAGGAGCCGGAGGAGAAGCTGGGGCCCGAGTTGAAGGGGTTGGACGACTGGCGGGACTTTTTCTCGTGGCGGCGGGAGTTGTTGTCCTCTTGGGTGTGGCGCCAGTCTTTGTAGTCGTCAGCGTAGGACTGAGTCCTAGGGGCGCTTCGGCGACTTCGCTCTCGTCCCCAGCTGGAGGATTCGTCACTGTAGTCTTCGGCGTAGGACTGAGTCCTAGGGCCGCCGCGAATCCGCTCATATCCGCGCTCGGGGGAATGGCTCGTCACGGTCATTTTCGCTCCTTCAAATGTGAATTTTTTCCAGCCATGCGTTGGCGGCGGTGGGTTAGCGTAATATCGCGTGTGCGTGTCACCGGGGCTTTGGTACATCACATTGTAGTTGCCACATTCTATGGACGACATTGCAGCTGGGTGTTGAAGGTCGAGTTTCCGGTGTTCGGATCGTTTTCCAGGTAGGACTCGAGATCTTGGTCGCCGGATGGTATTTAAAATAGTTGGACAACAAGATTTTCAAGGGATGCTCTTTGAAACTGACAATTAGGATTCATCTTTGTTCATCTCCATTGTCTGTTAGAACAATTAGTATTGTACAGGAAGCGAATGTCAAAATAAATTTGGGACAACACCTGAAACAAAGACTGCTCACAAATGGCTTGGGACTCAATGGATGCTAGCCTGCTTGTGTCCGAAATGGAAATGATGTTCTGATATGCAACGCTTAGAAAATTCATGTTTCTACAGAGATCGCAGACACAGTATGAGATAATATGGAGATCGTTGCAGAGGTGGGTTCCATCTTGACCCCGAGGACAGTGAATCTAGAGTATAATACAGCATCTGGGACTCGCAGCTCCCCAGACCGAGGAAAGCCGGAATCTGAGTCGCGGTTTCTTGTAGACATCGCTAGACTGACATAATCAAACATTTAACAGAAGGAGATTGGTAGATACGACGTTCGCTGGGAAAAGGTTGGAATTACTGCTTCAGTTTCTTTCAGCCTCGAGGACATGGTTGTTTTTTACTTTTCTCACGTGGTGCCTCAGCGGCAGTGCTCAAGATATTCTCTCGCGTGTCCTCAGCGGTTTCGCTGACGGTCAATTGCCCCGAGCTCTCTTATAATGACGCGTTGAAAAATATGAGGCTGGTGGTAGAAGTACTAAGGGCGGTGGATTTGAAACGCGTGGGCTCACGAGGCACAGCAGCCGTGTCAAGAGAAGCTGAAATGCAAGGCTACATACGTCAAAATTAGCAAACATTAAAGAATCGCAAAATTGTAAAATCAATATGCCAACATAAAGCAACGTACAAATTAAAACAAAAATGTTCATTGACGATTCAGGAACCGCAAGTTAAGCCCAAGTGTCTTTACAACCTCAACAGAACAAACCGCTGCTCTTGCGCCCATCATAAAACCTCGTAATGAAACCTCATCGCTACAAGTGACCGCCACCTACCAACGCTGATCCCGTCTGTTTACCCCCCTTTCGTAGTTCGTGCGCAGCAGAATCGACATCGAACCGTACGCATAACGCTGATATGATGAGAACTTTCAAAAGGCGTCGAATGCTGAAAAGCCAAAGCGGCAACAAAGGGGAAGAAGGTACAAACCGCAAGCGAGATAATACTTGTATGCTGAAGCTGTCGAGCAACACGAGGATTGCGGCTGAAGTCAAGATCAAAACAATAAAGTGCATGGCTTGATGACGGAAATGTACGCGAGGAGGTGAAGTCCCTGTACTAAGCCTGCCGAATCGGGTGATAAATGGCAATTTGACGACTACGATATGGCTGAAATTCTAGTACTTATCTCTGATATGTTAAAGAATTAAAAACATCGAGAAGTCGGTGTCATGAGGTTATCACCACTCTTGTGCTCCACGGTGAAGTTTATTCAGTCATCCAGTGCACTAAGATCAATCTCATAGCCGAAAATCTCCTCAAGCTTCTTAATCTCCATAGCCCCGGCTCCACTATCGACCATACCCTTAATTGACTCCGCAGCCGTTGCCAACAACCGGCTTGACACCTCTCCGCCATCGCGCCTTGGTAACAGCATATTCGCAACGCGAGAGGTCTGCGTGGCGGTCATGAAGATATAACCAACAACAAACGGCAATTGGTTCTCCTTCTCCAGGTAGCCGCCGCCGTACATTTCGAGTAATTTTGGCCGGCACCGCTCGTTCACTTCTCGCAAGACCATCCAACAGGATCTGTGTACGCAGAGATAGTCGATCGAGAGCTCTAGTGACTCGGCATGTAGAGCGTTGGCAAGGCCTTCTAGGAAGTCTACAGTGGTTGTTAAATCTTGGTTTCTCTTGGGCTTCCTGAGGAGGGTTCCTGTTGCCGACACCTTGACTTTCTCGGACTTTTTGTTAGTGGCAGTGACTTCGGGTTGAGCTGAATGACCGTCGTCGTCGTCACTGCTGTCGTCCATCTTGGACTGTATAATCGGCTGGATGGACTCGCGCGTCCACTGCAAAATCTCCAAGTTAGCTCTGCTCCTTTTAGGATAGATTTATTAGGTATGAAGCATATTTGCAGAGTATTTACTCCGATAACAAGTCTCAACCCCATAATTCGGTCTAGATTAGGTATGAAAAACTCCGAAAATATACTCACGGATACATTTCGATCATTATTGCAATACCTCCCCGCAAAAAGTGCTCCAGCCTTGCACAACTTTGTCAGACGTCTGGGCCCTCGTGCGGATGCTGCTAGGGCACTACTCCTACGGTTGCTGGCAAAAGCAGTCGCAGAATAACCCATGCTTAACAAGAACCTCTTGAGATACTCTTCCAAGCTCTTTGGACAATCGCCAACAAAGAACCTTTCAGGGCTGTGCAATGCGATGAGCAATTCCAAATCTGTCCAAGATTTCAGGAGAAGCTTCTCCTGGCGCGCCGCATTGTAGAGATGACTGGCGTATAATATGGATCCCCAGGCATTTGCGAAGGCGAGACCGATTTCTTGTGCACGGGTCTTGAGGACAAACGTGAAGAGACCGCATAGAAGAGGGTACTGCTTTAGAAGGCGGAACGGCTCTGGATCTGGAACTGGCATATTGCGCTGGATCTGGATAAGAGTCAGCTATTTACCGCTTCTTCCATACACGGAAACGCTTGTCATTTTTAGGCAAATCATACCACAAGAGAAGCATGTATGCAGTGTGCTAGTATAATTGACGATTTACCTTTTTCAGCCTTTCGGCTATCACATCGTTTCGTACCCACTCTTCAATGACTCTGAGCATTTCGCTGAATGGGTAGTCATTCGTTCGAGGCCAATGGTCAATGCGAAGTAATTGGTGGAAATCTAGATTCTGCTTGATAGAGCCCCTGATGGCATTAGCAGTCGTCACCAGGTGTTGATGTGCGCGACCAATCTCCTGCTTGAGCACATGTTGGGTGTCCAGGAAACACTGCGCAGCGAACACGAGCCATAGGGGAATACTGTTGCCAGGTGACATCTCGCGAAAACCACGAATGAGCTCGTCTTCAGCTAGAGGTGAATTCGAGGTCATCGTTGTCATCAGCATAAGATCTGGGAAGGCTTCGAGAAGTACAATTTTATCATCCTGAAACTTTGCTCTCGGTGACTTTTGAAACCAGTCGCTCCTAAAATCACGAAGACCGAAGTGGCCTGGTTTGTAAACCGGAAGGTGCCCTGGACTAATCACACCTTGCAGGCTAGAGAGAATAGTATATGTCGACAGAAGGCACTCTTCTGCCAAATCGTAAACTGCAAAATTAAACACATCGTCGGGGTGCTGTTTATGACTTGGATCTTCGCCTCGGACTGAACATTGAGCTTTGTAAAACAAGTCCACGATGCTCTCATAGTCTGATTTTTCGGGGAATTGCTGCAGGTAATCTCGCTCGATACTGCGGACAAAGTCGATCGCGGTGTCCGTAGTTATAGACGCCGCAACGAGCTCTATAGTACCGTTTCGATAGCTAGCCCACAGCTGGCGAAGAAATGAACGTATATTTCTCACATCCTGAAACAGGCAGTGAGCCGCCAGATAATGCTCCTCGGGGCTGTGCACTGTTTCTGCCTCGTAGCGATGTTCGGAATCAGATTGGAACGCAGCGGCCGGTGTGATATCAGGTGCATCCAAGAACTCTTGAGATGGCTCCTGAATACTAAGGTTGCTGAATTTATTGCCGATCGGGCTAGTAGATTGCCCTTCGGGATCTACATTGACACCAACTCCCGAAATCGGCTTTGACAGGAAGTCATCAATCATATCGGATAGCATGCGAGGTTTAAGAATCTCGCGCGTGCGCTCTAGAATGCCCAGAAAGTAGGAATGGCTCTCATCCGGATCGACTCCTTGGTCAGGAGGCCCCTCAGAGTCTTTCCGTCCCCGGGACCAGATGCCATGTCGCCTTCGAAGGTCGATAGCACGATCCAGAATGGTGGCTATAGACTTGGGTACTTCTACCACAGGCTTGTTGGAGCCCACAATGTACTCAGCCAGGTCAGTGAAATCTCTGACTTTTATGATATAGCTAGCTCTTGCAGGAGGGTTGCCGACAGCCTGTGGGGTTTTTGACCGGTCTCCATTCCTTTTTTCAGCGTCCTTGGCTTTCTTTCGTGCGTTGCCCTTTAGACGCGTGGGAGGCAGGGAAGGCTTAGAGGACGAAGGTGTGAATGGCTCAGTCTGACAAAGAAGATCGGGGGGATAGCCGCATTGTTTTGCCTTGACCGCTAGCCACGTAGCAATATTATTGGTATCTTCCTTGTAGGTTTTCAACGACGATGGGAGGAAACTAGGCAGCATCTTTTTTTTACCGCCAAGCGCTGTGTGCAGCTCTGCCACGACGTTGTAGCCTTGTACAGTTGTACTGTAGGCCGGCTGACCCTCGCTAGAGCTCAGTCGACCATGCCGATTGCTTGAAGCTAAGAGCTACGCTAACGCCTGAGCTTAATACATATGTACATTAGGTATGTATACTGTACATACTTTAGTAGGTGTCAAATTGAAGAATAGTTTTGTGATTATTTGTTGATTAATAAATGATCAACAAGACATTAATTATAGATTAATTGATTCTCTGTTGGGACCGTGCCTGGAATCTCACCGATGGGACCGGAAGTAGAATGTTTGAGTCAATAGAGGTAGCTATAACTAGGATACTAAGAATACAGAAGAGAGAAATAAAGGGGAATCTGAGCTGTGTTCATAGATTTGCTCGGGTACCGAAAGTGTTCGGACTTAAAGTGTCGGGGCTAGGGATTAACCATGTGCCGAAATCCCTAGGGCTTATTGACTAGGAAACCCTATTCAATCCCGACACACCCGTAACATTCTCACATCTTCAGTCTCTGCATCTTTCACATATTCAGCATAACTTGATTCTGTATTTTGATCACTCAGTTGATTTTCATTCATGTATAATTAGTTAATTACGACGAATCAGATCGAATCAATATCAGATGAACCACATATCAATAAACGATTAATAAAGACTACATTGAATTTAAGAAATTTGTGTTCGTCGATGCTGTTATCTATGATTTTAGATTATCAATACCTTAGCTCAGGAATGCGGGATTATGTGCATGGTCACCTGATCATGCTCGGACAATCGGCATGGTCGACCGAGCTCTAGCGTGGGTCACCCGCTCCCGTCAGTAGTCTCCACGTCTCAGGTATGAGCTGAGCCTCTGCGCCTCTCTTTCCTTTTGGCCAACTAGCGTGCTCCCCTCAAGCAAGCAGCCGCGGGAGTGCTTTTGCTGCAGCCAATGACAGGGAGTGCAGGCAGGGTTACATAATGCTCGTAACCGATTGAGGTAAGGTATCACGGTATGTATGCCCGTTTTCTGATATATCAGATGGGAGTTTCGGTATTCGGTATTCCAGCGGCAATATTTGGATTGATAGAACGAACTTTTACAGATCAGAACATCTTTTACTACATTTTTCAAACTGTATAATTCTATCTATTAATGAAATGCTACCGAGTATCGAGGCACCTGATTCCTACTCTAAGAAAGGAGAATATTTCCTAGAAGAGAGACGAATGTGATGCTCCCTACCGTGCTGCTTGAAAGAAAAAGACCATACGATTATTGCTTTTTGTACAAAAAGCACACCCTGATCCAACGACGGTCTATCCCGCGCCCCAACGCCCCACGCCATCCAAACCCAATATGTCCCGAACAAAATCTGTATCTACCCCTCCTTCGTCGTCTTCGCGGTCTGTACCCTCGACACATTCGTCGCAGGCCTCGACACGTTCGTCTGGACCTTCGACATCTGATCCGGAGTTGGCGTCTCCTGAACCTTCTGCTTTCTTGGCACCCTAGCAAGCCAGTAAAAGAACAAGGCCGCAAAGACGTTGAAGATGATGAATGCCCACATGATCCCAAAATTCCTCCAGCGGTTTTCATAATGGCTGCTCAACTGCGCCAGATACACATTCGTGTCGCTCGCGGCGCAAAATTCGCATTGGTTTGTTGCATTTGGGTTTGTTAGATAGCCGCCATAGGCCTGACGGTAGGGAGCCATGTATTGGGCGCAGGTAGAGCCGGAAGAGGGGTTGAAATGGGATAACTCGTTTTGAGAACAGATGACGTGAGTGTTGGCGAGGCCGACGGAGAGCATGCCGTCGACGAGGTAGGTGAAGGGGCTTATTCTGTACATGAAGATCCAGAAACGGGGGAGGGTAGCGGGGGTGGCGAGGACACTGGTGGAGAGGTTTAGTACGCGATATAAGTGAGAAGGGAAAGTGCTTACCCGCAGAAGATTAGGGTCAAGGAGAAGAGAAGCTGAGCGATATTACCAGCAGTCTCCGCGGTCTCAATACCCGCAACTACCATATCGGTGAAGGTAGAAGTGAAGATTAGAAATGCAAAGACAAGTAAGAACATCAGGCCACCGCGTTCATGGAGTTGGTTGGCTGGGATGGCATTGCGGAACATGCCAATCGGGTAATACCAACAAAAGAAAATTATGATGGCCATCAAGGTATTCCACGGCAACTCGACGATGATGTTGGATAACATGAAAACCGTCCACGAGTAAGTCTTCGCCGGTCGCTCTCGGACTTCGAACAACGAACGTTGCGTGACAAAGTGCGGCATGATTTGCTGCGTCAGGTTGCCGAAGATGGTCATCATCATAAAAATAGAGAAGAGCTGATTCTGCAGCCCTTGAAGACTGACGGCTGAATCCCAGAACGAGAACCCAATGAAAAGAGCCGAGCCGGCACACAACACAGTTTTGGAGTAGAGATAGGATGGTGTTCGCCAGTATTGTTGAAAGACTCGTTGAGTGACCGCGAGAATCTGAATGCTGAAAGGTTCGGCAAATTCCCGCAATGCTGTCGGGTCTTTGTCAACGGGCTCTTTCGAGAGCGCAACCTTCATCTCGGCAAGTGTGGTCCTGATGTCTTGCTTTTCGGGCGAATCGCGCCATTCCTGAGGCCAATCTGTTGTATTCTGGGATCCCGGGGCAGCGCCAATGACGTCCAACATCCATTCGGCAGGATTTTCTTCCTCACCACAAATTCTCGAACCGTTTCTTTCAAAGTAATTTGTCAGAACTCTCGAATTCTCTCCAATGTCACCAAAGTAGACTGTACGCCCGCCACTTGCTAAAAATAGCAAGCGGTCGAAGGACTGGAAAAGTATCGCAGAAGGCTGATGAATAGTGCAGAGGATGGCTTGACCATTATTGGCTAGTTTTCTGAGCAGATTACAGATAGACCAAGCAGTCTGGCTGTCGAGACCCGAAGTTGGTTCATCAAGGAAGAGCAGGAGTGCCGGCTTAGCAGCAAGTTCAACCCCAATCGTCAGACGTTTGCGTTGCTCAACATTCAGGCCTTCCCCGGGAACTCCGACGACTGCGTCAGCATAAGCTTCCATCTCGAGCACCTTGACAACCTCATCGACATACGCCAGCTTCTCTTTTCTGGGGGTGGTTTTAGGTTGTCGCAGCAGTGCACTGAAATTTAGGGCCTCGCGTACTGTTGATGTTGAGAGATGTAGATCCTGCTGCTGAACATAGCCCGTCTTGCGCTGAAATCCGCTATCTCGTTGGCGTCCGTTGACTAACATCTTGCCTGTCACTACACCCATCGTGACACGACTGGCAAGTACATCCAGTAAAGTAGTTTTACCAGCCCCAGAAGCACCCATCAAAGCAGTCAAAGTGCCAGGCTTGACCCAACCATCTACATCGTCGAGCAGCCTTCGCGTTCCACCCTTGACCTTGATGTCATAATTCACACTATCCCAATGAAAGATAGCAGTCTGCTTTTGTATGCTTGGAGGAACCTCTCTGCCGGATACAGTTTTCTCGGCGGTCGCACCTTGAGCGGTCTGGCGGTCGTTCATTTGTTCTTCTTCGTCATTTTTCTTCGCTAGAGCCGGTACCTGGCCTCGAGGGAAGACCAAAACCTCACCTTTCGACCGCTGAGCGGAGATGAATTCTGTGGCAAAGAGGTAGGTGCCACAAAGAAAGAACGTCAACGCAACAATGACACCAAGATTTCTCCACAGATGCGAGTGAACATACTGAAAACTTTTGAGGAGATACGCGTCACCCTCCACGTAGCTCACTCCCGCCAGGGCGCCAACAGTCGAGCAGACATGTTGATCCGAAGCGACGTCGGTGTAACCTGGTCCTGTAGGCACAAAGGTTGAGCAAGGAAATCGACGATTGTGAAATTCGTTGATCATGATGCTTTCGAAAGCATATGCGACAGGGTCGATGTAATTAATCCAACGAAACCAAGGGTGCATATCACCTATCGGGACCGTGAAACCTGTGTAGATAATCAGAGCCAGAATTAGAACTGCTGCAGGGGCTAAAGCCTGTGATAGAGTGCGGGAGGTAGCGGCGAGGGTGCGGAAGAACATGGACATTGCCAAGACGCAGGCAAACGAGAAGAGGTAGAATGTGAAAAATGCTGATGGTGTCCTTCGCAGATTTGTCATGAAGTATAGGGCCAGGTTGAATAAGAGCGAGGTAGTAAGTTTGTTTGGCAAATCGCAGATCATGGAAGCTATTGCCTCAGAGAACGGATGATAGAATGCGTATTTCGCTTGTTTCTCAACAATGGGACGTTGGGCATAAAGTGTTAAGATCTAGGTGGACATGTTAAAATGTGAAATGCATGGTAAGAAGGGTTCCTGTACTAACCTCGAGGGAGCTGCTGAACGCGTTTAGCAGGATTGCAAAGAAGAGCAAGGCGCCCCGGCTGTAGAAGGTACCGGTATTAGTTGGAAGGTTGTAGAATACACTGCCAATGATCAAAGCCATGACACTATTGCCGATTATTCCTGACAAGGCGAGACTCATGTCTCCACGCAACCTTTGAAATCCACGCTCCATGCAAAGGCCAACCTGCATCGGCACAGAAATTGTATAGGGAGATTTGGTGCTTCTGGGAAGAAGGTCAGTTACTGTTTGCTAGATTCAAAGATGCTGATTAACTTACTGTCTTTTCGCTTGCTGTGCTTGCCGAGAATGCTTGAATTTGGTTAAATTCTCACCTCCAACCGGGAATTCGTGCTCAAATTGGTCGATCTCTTGAAGCAGTACGGATCGAGCCTCACTTTTCTGCCAGACCACAGCAAATTCATCCGGCGTTCGTGGAACACGGCCTTCAAACCCCTCTCGTACAATTCGTTCCACCGAATTAGTCAAAGATGTAAGAAAATCTCCAGTGGTAGCACGTTCGGTGCAATAGAATCCCAGGTTGACGAAGTAAGCTTTAGCTGCACCGATGGGACCGAAGTAGATTTGGCGACCTTCGTATAAGACAACAACCTTGTCAAAGATGTCATATATGGACTGAGAAGCTTGGTATATAGCTACCGCAGCAGTTGCACCTGACAAACTCGTCGATAACCTTAGAGTCTTGACAAACTCCAATGCAGTCGCGCTGTCCAAACCACGTGTACTATTGTCCCAACACTGTAGCGGACTTCCACCCAAGGCTGCCTCTGCAATACTGACACGCTTCCGTTCACCGCCGGACACACCTCGCACAAAATCGTTGCCAACTTTTGTGTGATACGTATGCGACAGACCGAAGACTGCCATGATAACATCGGTCATGTGCTTGGCATACTGTTTACGAGTCACTCCAGGGATTCGATTCCTTGGAGCTCTAGCCTGAGCTGCAAAGTTCAGGGTTTGTCCGACGGTCAGTTGGGGAAAGTGAACATCGACTTCGGCTTGATACATGCACTCTCCTCGGAAGTCCTTGTGCATAGTCTTCATGGGTATGCCTTGGTAGTTGATATCCGACTTTTCATCGATGTAAAAACCGTGCGTCTCTCCAGCTATCGTCTTCAGTAGCGTTGAACATCCAGATCCAGGCCTTCCAAGCACCACAAGCATTTCCCCACTTTTGACTAACCCCTCGAAATCCCGCAAGATCTGTATCTTCGTTTGCCCTCTCCCAGTTATTCGGTTGAAGATACCAGCAACTTCCAAGGGAGCATTACCGAAGGTTTTCTGGTAGTCGGTCAGAGTGCCGAAGCCATGGACATTGAGATTCTTGTAAGAAACTCCAGCTATTCGCTCCGGATATCTTTCGGGGTCTCGCGATTGCAAGCCCATCAATGTTTTCATCCATGTTTCAGGCCTGAACTGGCCTGACAATGGATCCAGCGCCGGGTCGTTGGTGCCAAGAAACGGATTTGGGTAGCCTCCACCGGCAGTTTTGACAGAGTTCTGGGTGATCTGGCGCGCGAGCTTCGTAACTTCTTGATCCCCATTTCCCTTCTTGAGGTCACCGCTGGATGTGTCGGTAATTGATGAATCCGATTTTTCGCCAGTATGCTGACGGTCACGGCTCGAGAACTTTTCGAGCGCATTTTCAACACCTTGAATGACACCCTCCGCTTGGGGGATTGCACCCCACGGCCCCGTCGAAGCCATTCAGTCTAATTATCAAAGGAATAAGGGCCAATTGTAATGAACGCGAGCAAAGAAAGCCTTCGTGAGTTACACATGAAGATCCAAGGCCATAATATAGTGAGAATTGAGAAGATTCGAATGAGCTGACAACAGCAACAGGCAGCAGTTGAATCGATATTAATTGACTGTCATCCACCACCGGCAAACATTTGTCCCACGCTCCGGGATGACTTCGCGTAAAGATGCCGTAGTCAGTGGAAATGGTCGCCAAGATCGACTCTCCTCCAATCGATGTGATTCTTACTGTCGGTTGCTGCGTCCAGGTTGATCCGGATGACTGTGAATATGCAGAAATATGCAGTCATCACTCATCATGCACAGTGACTCAGTCAGAGGAGAGGAAGTCTCCTTCGTATCGTATCGTACCTATCTTAGAGCCGACCGGACTTGGGCGTTGCCGGAAAAGGCGTGCATAAAAGGGTTTGCCTAACTGTTTCCGGGAAAGTGAATTAGAGCCCGGAAGAACCGTTTCCGCTCCCCATTCCGGACTCCGAGTCGGCGGAGAACGGAGATATTCCGGGGCCATTACCCGGAGACATTGTTGCTCAGGAAGTATCATATATTCAGGGGCAATAATGCAGGTCCACACTCGTCAATGTGTTTTCATGGGTATCTTAGATCAATAGTACTAGATACCCCACGTGAAAGTGACCAAGAATATGCACAACCATTTCGCCATCCCATTAACCTGCAGTCCTTGGTCTCGGTACCGCTGATATTCCCTTCGCTTTTCCTCTTTTCACATTAAAAATCCGTTTCAGTCTCTTCAATTTCGCCCATCTCTCTTTGTCTTTCTCATCTCTGCTGGCTTTCTCCTCAGGTCCCGCAAATGAGCTTGCAACACTGGCCACTTCGCTTGCTGCGCCGTCTTGATCGGGTATTGGAGAACGCTCGCTTTCCGTCGTTGAATCTTGCGCATTCGTTAGTACACGGAGTAAGGTCTCCCAGCCGGCCAGCCCCTGCGTCGAGGATGTCGATCTTCGAAGGGCGGCGCTTCCACTTTGGGATATGCCATTGACCCATGGACAGTAGTCGCGATGCTCACCAATGACGTCGAGACGAGTCATGGAGGCTGAGTCAGGGGTGGAACCATCCGAAGGAGCCGAAGGGCTCTTGAACAACCAAAGGCCCAGTCGTCGGAAACACGCGGTACAAGTCGCTAGGCCGGAAATGTGATTTAGTTCTGCTTGCCAACCAAAAAGAGCCAAGGTGAGTGCTTCCAGATTAAGGGATTTCGGGTCTGACGAAGGCGGTGGAGCATCGGTGGACGGAGTCCCAGGTCTGGTCTGAACTATGCGGGGAGCGTTATGGGCAATCTTATTCACATCAAACGAGGATGGCGTGGAAAGTCTGCTGGGTAGTTCGGAAGCCATCTCAACGAGAGATTCATAGCGTATGCGTAGGCTGTCCAAAGCCATGGTTTGGTGGGCGAGTGGTAGTCGGTGAATTGCATCTACACAGGCCGTGTTAGCAAGACCGACTCCACGATTCGAGACATGCACTCTTACCATCACAGCCTCTTCTACGCCACAGACAGCCTCCATCGTGTTCGGTAACGATCATCTCAGCATACTTGTCGACCAATTGGTCTCGTGCACTTTCACGCCAGTCCTCGCTGATGTCCTCCCCGAACGCCTCACCGTCCTGATCCTGTGCTTCCGTAGTAGCCTGGTCTCTTTCATTCCGCTCTTCTCGGTCTCCTTCTAACTTAATGACCACCTCCCTCCCACAGCCACCTACACACCCCACCCTTTCTTTCCCAACACATGTCCAACCGCGTTTAGCCCATTGTACTTCATTGATCTGCTCAGGCTTTCCCATCCACTTATCCACATGTCGAAAGGTCGCCAGACGCTCTAAAAATTGACCTCGATCCCACGGCGCGAAGTTGGGAGCTTTGCGCTCCTTGTTCATGCCTGAAGGGCTCAGCTGTCGCAGTGACGGCCGAACGCTTGGGTTTCGTGACGCGGCTGAGTTTGTAGAGGATGCAGAGGCTGAGGTAGGTCGCGAAATGCGACGCTTTTTAGAAGCCGATTCAAGCGTGGTAAAAAGTGTTGTGGTGGAGGCATTGTTTCGATCATTCTGGGCCACTAGGGATGTGCTGGAGACGTTGGAAATGGAATCAAGTATCTTGTTAAACTTGCGTTTCGTAGTAGTCAGCGCAAATGACATGTTCAGAAGGTTGTAGATGGTGGATGTTTGCTAGAGAGGAGAGGATGTCAAAGGGAAAGTTGTGGTGGGAAGCTTTGACGGTTTGTCAATACCCCGCGCTTGGAACTTCCGTGACAGTCTCAAGGCTCGCCTAAACATACCTAGCGCAGTAGCTGCAACTTACCAGTCGCAACCTTTCTCAACCTCAAGTTTGATAATCTCGGTGTCTGACACCTTCAAGGTAGAGTTTGACCGTCGGAACTGTATCGAATGTGTTTATGAATGGTACCAAGTGATAGATACAGGTTTTCGACAAATAGAAAGCTTTTCTTCTTCGTTTCCCTGGCAGTCCTGGCACTGTCTTCACTCCCACTTTTTGCTTCTCGCCTCACTTTATTTTCTCGCCATTTCAGATATTCTCCATCCTTTAAACAATTTTCAATAGCATCCAAGATGTCTAATCAGAAAGAGCTCCGCATCGCCGAACTTGCTGTCCAACGCGCCACCCTCCTCACCCAGCGCGTCTTTCACGAGAAAGCCAAAGGCACCCTCTCCAAAGATGATAAATCTCCCGTCACAATCGGTGATTTTGGAGCACAAGCACTAATCATCCATGCAATCCGTCACAATTTCCCCAAAGATGAGATTGTCGGAGAGGAAGAAGCTAGTACGCTACGGGAAAACCAGCCCCTTACTGAGCAGATCTGGGATCTTGTGAAAGGGGCAAGGCTAGAGGATCAGGAGGCTGAAAAGGAATTGGGAGGGCCAGTGGAGAGCATGGAGCAAATGCTGCAGGCGATTGACGCGGGGAACAGCGCCGGTGGCGCAAAGGGGAGGATATGGGCTTTAGATCCGATTGATGGAACGAAAGGATTCCTGCGCGGTGGGCAATATGCTGTTTGTCTTGCTCTCATTGAGAATGGAGACGTCAAGGTCGGAGTATTGGGCTGCCCTAATCTACCGGTCGACAACTCCGCACCACTGTCTGCAGACGTCGGAGGCACTGGACGAGGAGTCTTATTCGGAGCTGTCTCAGGCTCTGGCGCAACAAGTCGACCCCTCGGGCAAGGCGCGCTCCAGAAGAGCCAACCAATCCACATGAAGGAGGTCACTGATATCACTCATGCTACATTCTGCGAAAGCGTCGAAGCCGGGCATTCCTCCCATGGCGACCAAGCAGCTATTGCAAAGAAACTCGGCATCACAAGCGAGAGCGTAAGGATGGATTCGCAAGCAAAATATGGCTCGATCGCACGGGGCGCTGGGGATTTGTATTTGAGATTGCCGGTAAGCGCGACGTATCAGGAAAAGATCTGGGATCATGCGGCGGGTGATTTGATTGTTAGGGAGGCTGGAGGCGAGGTCACGGATGCGGAAGGGAAGAGGCTGGATTTTGGGAAGGGGAGGACGCTGAGGGATAACAAGGGGGTGGTCGCTGCGCCGAGAGGTGTACATGCGCAAGTTTTGGACGTAGTGAAGAGTGTGCTGAGCTCCAAGTAGAATATGAACCTTACATCAGTGTATTTCGAATGCAGCCCATCAGTAAGACAGCCAGTGATATTATGAATCTTGAGGCAAAGGGATCACCTCTAAATTGGTGGATTTGCTGTTTCCCATCCGCTAAACTACTTCCTCGGATTCATTACATCCGTACGCTCACTACTAATTTTCGAGACTTTCAGATGACGGAGAAAGGCACACGGCCGCCATTGACTTTGAACACTCGGACAGCGTGTCCATGAGACGGCCAGAATGGTTGACATGGAGTTGCTTCGATGGGATGACTGCACTATACGATTCGATCTTACTCATATTATCCCTCACGCTTTGTTGGTGTATAGAAGTAAAGACACCACCGACGCTTTCGTAAACGCGAGGATAACAATCCATAATCACTTTATTTTCTTCGCCTTTAGCTTGATGGTCTCGTCGTTGACGAATATACCCTTCCCCTTGTACGGTTCCGGCTTCCTCCACATCCTTATCTTCGCTGCAAATTGATTCACCACCTCTTTCTCAACACCTTCCAATAATAAACGCGTCGGCTGTGGCGTACTAGCTTTCATGCCAAGTGGAACCCCAAGTTCGATTGGGTGTGAGTATCCGACCTTTAAAGAGACGAATTGCTGGCCTGGGTATTCCGGCTTGACGGTCGCAGCTGTTGGTTCTACCGTGGCACGATAACCTACTCCTATCAATCTTAGGATAGCGGTATGGCCCTCTGATACTCCTAAGATATGGTTATGAAGGTATGCGCGAGTTGTCCCTACGATACTCAGAAGCTAATTTCCAGGAGGGAGGCCACTGGACCTACCCCACATCTCACGCTGCTTGCGTAATCCTTTATTTTCGACCTCCAAGCTAGCTTTCCTGCTCTCCTGGTTGTGCGTGAAGCTCATGTATGGGGGTAGCTTCAGGGACATCTTGCCTTGTGCAAGGTTAGTAGCTTCTAGAGGCCGAGAAAAGGTAATATACCAAGGGGGCCCTCTATCTCGAGTATTTTCGGGGGCTCTACCCTAGTAACTATCTTCTTCCGTTTCACAGGAGGCTCGAGAAGCCGAAGGTTAACTTCAGAAGGGAGCGACAGGGGCTCCGAGCCTACTCGAGATGCGCATCGCGAGGAGCTGGAAAAGGGCTGTGGCGTCGAGGAGGATATGGCGGGAATAAGAAAGTCTGGTAATGAAATGACTGGTCGCTGCGATAACTTAAAGAGGCACGCGCGGCTTCTCGTCGCAGCCATGCTTGTGCTGTGGGATTCTGTTGCTCTCGAACATTTCAAGGTCCCTCGGAAGAAAGATTGATGCCAAGACCCGCTAAGTCACGTGCTCCCGCGTTGCCAATCGCGATCTCCCCATGTCATTTTCCTTCATCTTCTCCATGCATCAAAAGACATCCAGACATCAAGAAGAACAGGGCCTTTCCTGTGGCGTCTCAAAGCTACTCAAGGTACTTATTCGAAAGACTACAGAAGGTTGGGTACCATCTTGCTTTCCACTCTTCTTTGGCGTTCACCTGTACAGAGGCAAACTCCAACTTGACTGTGACTGTGGCCGTCACCACCCAGATATGAATGAATCAATCTAACCCAGCCCTAAGGAAGAGAAAGAGGGGTATATCTTTATCCCTCACTTGTCTGTTTCTTCTTACATCCACCAAACTCACCGTTCCATATGACAGTACAGCCGAATCTGCAATGCACCTGTACATCTTAAGGCCATTCCACTGTTCTTGACTACTGGTCCAGTCTATTCGGACTACCAACTGTTGTTTCGTTTGTTCCAACTGCTTCGCATTGTTGTAGGCCATCGTTGTTATGATGGCGTTGATTTTCATCATCTTGGCCACGTTGGCAATTGAGGCATTGGCCCTCAAATTTCCGTCTCTTGTAAAAGAGGCCTCGGAAGACAGCACTGTTACAGACCTTACAGCTTTAGTAATGCCATCACCAATCGAAAACTCTGGCATCTACTCGGACGCTCTTCAGATCCTCAACTCGATGCAAGCGTCGCCGTCCTGCCATCGGCTCGCTGCATCAAAGCTTCTGAATTCATGTCAATCAATTGAAGGAGCCCCATCTAATACAGAGCCGTCCCTCGACGATATAAAGTCGATTTACGCCGCTCAGCTTGCCATGTGCGAGATCATCAGTGCAGGATCCACAACTCCGCAGCAATGCAAACCATTGACGCCAGGGCATGAAACGAGAGGTCGACGAGGGTTTTCTGGGATAGCAAGCGGAGGAAACCATAGACCTGATGAAATCGCGGTCAAGAAGCAGCTGGGCCAATGTCTACAGGCTCTGGAGTCTAGACCGCAGTGGTGGACAAGTTACAGTAACAGCAGACAGAATGCGGTGGTCATGTGTCGCGCGGCGCGAGTTGAGATTGAGAAAGGTATGTGCGCTAAGTCCTTTGATAGTCCGGTCTGACGCCTGGGTAGATGATCTCATCAGGCTACATAAATCCATGGTTGAGACAAACTCAGATGTCAACTCAGCATTATCGAAGGCCTTGGCAGAAGCTAACGCTCAATTGCTGGAGCAGCGAGACTTTGCGGTCGCGATCGATAGTTTCCAGAAACAGCTGCTACTGGACCTTGAGGCCTCAGGTGCAGAGGCACAATCGTTTTTCCAGAAGCTAATGGAGAGCATGAACGTAGCGGCGCAAAATCTGTTGAGCCAGTTTTCACGGGTAACAAAGGAAGCCGAGATGGCGGTAGCAGAGCTGAGTGAAGTGAGTTCAGTCTAAACTTAAATTCATCCAACTTCACTGACAGATCAAAGAACGTGCAACAATCCAATGCCGAAGCCATTGACCTTCAGAAGAACATTGGTAGGGTTTTTCAGCAGGTTGCTCAAGGAAGCTCAGAACTGGCTGCCATACAATCAACGCAATGGGACCTCAACCGCGGTCTTGCAACAGAACTGCAGAGCTCATTGGAAAGCATGAGAGAAGATCAAGTGCAATCGCTTCTGGGGGCTTTCGGAGTAATTCACACTCAACTTGTAAGTACGGAAGTTCCAATCAGTGAGTGAGCACTAGTTAACCCAAGCTAGCAAATGTCGAATGAGCTGGTTTCGCGGATGTATTTCCGGCAGGATGAATTAGATCAGGTGAATGTCACCGCTTTAGTGAATTCGCGGGATGCTGAAATCCTTCCAGCGTCTAGTCAGCCTCGACAAGTCATTTGCTGGACTCGAAACCAAAGCGCAAGCATTCCGTGCGGCTCAGACTCTTCAGGCCGAAACACAGACCAGACTTCATGATCAGATGCAAGTCGAGATGCATGTTACACGCGGTCTACTTTCCGATGTGACCTCAAGCGCCGCAAACCTTCAAGCAGCTGTTGACAACACATCAGTGAAGATCGCTCAGATGGCCACGCTGGGAGGATTACCTGCTACAGTGGTACAATGGAGTTGGCTCGTCTTGGTCGTTTTCATAATGTATCAGCTCAGTCCAAGGATTGCTGGGTATGTGACGGCCGCCGTTGGTAAGCTTCATCCAACTACTTTCATTTCAACTATACGATAAGTACATTTATATCTACTATCACGCCGTGATGGGCTATTACCTAGCTAAATTCTAGGCTGATCTTACGTTTTATAGGGACGTTCTTCCTGTACTCCGTCTCTGGCACCCTTTCACCGTTCAAGAGCATTCCCTCAGACACAGTTCTTATTCACCATGCCTCCGGCTACCAAATCCAAGTAATAGCATTGGTGAAAGCTGCCACGTTTCTCGGTATTTTAGTAGCTATAGGCATCATCTACAGTATACGCTCACGCCTTAGCAAAATCACAGACCCTCCCATTGACGTCTCCTTGGATCTACCTTTCCTAGGTATGCGAGCCCCAGGCCGGAGATTCCGAGCATGGCAATTCTAGACCGCCCTAGGACCGCAAACAGGTTATTGCGGGACCTTGAACGCATTGATCCCAGCATGGGGACTTATACGTATGGACATACCGCCATTTAACGATATCTCTACTTGACATCCGAATCGGTTGCATACATACCATTTGTTTTCGAGAATTCGCTAACGCTTTACGACCTATTTAGCAACATCTTTTCAGCTACGTTACTTTTTGGCCATCTATCAACAGAAGGCCCCCTCTCTAGACGTATCGATACTGTCAAGCACTCGACCCTTTTTAGAACGTTAGCAACATCTGGAGCTTGGAATGTATGCCGTGGAAAGTCTAGATGCTGATGCTGTCACGTTATCAGGATCGCCAAGACTTTAGACATCTGGATCTGGATGTTAGAGATGTGAAGATCGAGGAATGCGTAAATGATAGCTGTGGTTGTATTTGCTTTTGCTTTTACTACTGCGATTTGTGAATAGCGCAGATCTTATGCTTGTATTCATAGCTTACCAACCATTGAAATATAGCGGTCTACCCTGTGGTTAAGCGCTGTGATATTCAAATGACGATGTGATAAAGCAACGGAAGACTCATACTTCATGCATGTTTGCATTGCCTGCCTGCACACATGCCCAGGAGTGAGGAATTCTTCCTCAAGTCTCAAGATGCAGCAGGGCTACAATCTAATTACTCTAACATAAGTAAGATCAATCTCAAGGGCGTAATCACTCGTGACACAACCTACAGACAGGCCCCCAAAAACCTCACCATCCCAAACAACCCAAAACCAACCCCGCCTTTAACCCCTCAACGCCTCAATATCAACAACCTCCTTGACCGCCTCCGTCGTCAGCACAAACGGATGCTCCTCTTGCACACACACGCTATCCTCGATCCTAATCCCCATCCCTCGGAAATGCTCCGGGAAGCGCGCATCATTGGGTACATAGACGCCCGGCTCCACCGTAACGCACATGCCCTCCCTCAGCGGCTGCTTCCGTGACATGCCGGGCGTGTCATGCACGTCCATTCCTATGTAGTGGCTCAGGTGGTGCGGGAACAGAATTTCCATTGCGTTGCCGGACATGTCGAAGCCCAGCTGCGCTAGCTGGTCTTTCAGGCTCGTTTCGGCAATGGTGTGCAGCTTGTCGAGGGAGAGATTTGAGGAGGCGCGGCAGAGGGAGATGCATGTGCGTTGGGTGGTTAGGACGGCGGTGTAGAGGTCGCGTTGGGCGGGGGTGAAGCGGGGGGAGGTGGGGAAGGTACGGGTAATGTCGGTGATGTAGTTGCCGTGTTGCGCGCCGGCGTCGACGAGGATAAGGGATTTTCGGGGGAGGGTGGCGTCATTGCGGACGTAGTGGATCATTCTCGCGTTCTGTGTTTTATGTTAGTGCTGTATTCAATAGGCGAGGGTTGAGCAAGTAGTACTTCACCGCCAGCTACAACGGGTATGTAGGCTGATGCTTCGCAGCCTTGAGCCTTGAACCTGTAGTCTAGAAATGCTGCTAGGTCCTTCTCGTGTGTCCATGCATGCCTCATTGCCTCCGTAAACACTCTTCCGGAGATCTGCCCAGCTTTGCGCATATTGGCAACCTCAGCATCGCTCTTCAAGACTCGGAGGTCGTTGATAATAGGCTTCAGAGGCTGGACTTTGCTAGACTCGAGGATCTCAGCAAAACCCTCGGATTTCGGCGATGGACTGGAGAAAAAGCGAGAGAATGCAGATTCCGCTATTGGTCTTGGGGCGAGGTCGGTATAGACTTCGGATGCTGCAGATACAATCGGCGATAAGAGGGTTTGAGCATTCTTGATATCACCCGCCTGTAGTCCTCTCAGCTTCCGTTGAGACGCTATAGGGAGAGTTTGCTCACCTCATCCGCATTGAACACGTCTACAGCTGCTTGCAGGCCGGACCTTGCTCCGTCCCATTGCTCCGCTTTTGGGTCCTTCGGTCGTACGAATAAGTGAAACTCATGGTCGTTGTCTTCCACCGCCTTCCCTGGTTCTAGTAAATTCCATGCCGAAAACCTGATGTAGTTCGATCCGGCCTACCTATCACTGCTACTGCCTGCGGTTCGTTGAAACCTGTTAATCTCAGCATTGCAGCCTCTTTCATTATAGAAGCTCCATACCCGTAAGATAGAAGAAGTTCGAGTCTTGGTGAAACTCATAGAACACCGTGCCAGATCGGTATTTGACATCGGAGGCAGCTACGACAGCAACGGCATTTTTAGGGAGTTTGGCAGCTAGCTTCGAGCGGCGTTGGGCATACTCGATAGCTGTGATTCCCGGCGTGACTGGTTGAGGTCGTTAGGTGAATGCTTTCGGGATTGCAGACTGCTACTCACGTTCACCAGCTCTCAGTAAGTGTGGATGGGTCTCATGGACAGGTTGGCCGAATTGGAGCTCAGTAGCCGAGACGGAGGTGTAGAAGCGACATTGGAAAGTTGATGTGCTTGTAAGTCGATCAGACGGAATCGCGAATGGTCTCAACGGGATAGTAGGGGATGCTGATGGGCATGAACGCTGGTATAAAGCGTGCAGGCATCGTTTCATGGTTACAGAGGAGAGTTCTCCAATTGGGCCGATGGCCGAGCACTTGGCAACCACTTTCTTCCGCCGTCATCTTGACTTTTTCGGGGAGCATCTCAACTCACCAACGGTGTCCACAATGCATCTATGGCGTCTAACAATGCGATTGGTGTAAGCGAAGGATTGAGCAATGCCTGTACAACCAATTGCCGATGACGCTCCTCCGTGGCGGAGCAAAGCGTGTCCAGTCGAACTTCAACCTCCAGGCGACAGTCCTGCAGAATCATAGATTCTTTACCACAATGTCTTCATCTACGATACCCCCAGGCGACCTCGAGTCCTTCTCGTCACATCTCAAGTCTTCGCACCGCATCCTAGCTTTACTGGGTGCTGGCCTGTCCGCCGCATCGGGTCTCCCCACTTTTCGGGGCGCAGGTGGTTTGTGGAGAAGTCACGATGCCATGTCCCTCGCGACACCCGAAGCGTTTGACATGGATCCAGGGCTAGTGTGGCAATTTTACAGCTACAGGAGACATATGGCGTTGCAGGCCTTGCCGAATCCAGCACATTATGCTCTGGCGGAGTTAGCAAGACGCAAAGAGGATTTCGTCACGTTGAGTCAGAACGTTGATGGTATTCATGCGTCCAAAGTTTGTTTCTATAGTACTAAAGCTGTTCTTCAGGGCTCAGCCAACGAGCAGGACACCCAGCGGCCCGGCTCCACCTCTTGCACGGCTCCCTCTTCGATGTAAAATGTACATCTTTCCACTGCACTCATGTCGAGCAGAACTTCACCGATCCAATAGTACCGGCACTAGCAATACCAAAAGAAGGCTCCCAACCGTACCCTTCGAGTAGTGACAAAACTGGAGCAGAGGCCACAAGCGCTCTGTATGGCTCGATGAAGCAAGCAAATGCCGAACGCAAAGCCTTGAGGGACTTGGATATCTCAGACGATCGCGTTGAAATCCCTCAAATTCCCGCTGAAGAACTGCCTCAGTGTCCAAAGTGTGGTGGAGGGCTTCTTCGACCAGGAGTAGTCTGGTTCGGCGAGCCGCTCCCCGAGAAGACTATGATTGCGGTCGATGCCTGGATGCGGAAACCTGAGAAAATCGATTTGATACTTGTTATTGGCACAAGCGCCCGCGTGTATCCTGCCGCTGGCTACATTGACGAAGCCAGGGCCAAAGGAGCGAGGGTTGCCGTGGTCAACACAGACAAGGCGGATACTGGGAAGAATGGGTTGAGAAAGCAAGATTGGTTCTTCCAGGGTGACGCTGGCTCCACTGTCCCAGAGATCTTGAAGGCAGTCATTGGTGACATATCAGATACGAAGACAGAGCAGTCGACAGCGACTGCAACAGCTTGAGCTTTCCAGTCAGAACCTCCCCTTACCACGGTTAAACATGACTGGATGTCGTAGATATGACTTTTACGGTTGGGATGAAAAGATGCTTGTGTTGATCAACCGTCCTGCATTGCATTGCTGTTTGACATGTGCATGCAAACGTATCTGTCCAACACACTCACCTTGTATCTTACCTAGTGCACGAACACCTCGGCATTGCACTTTGACGGAAGTCTACGGAGTCATTCCTTCTGTATCCGCAAACCCTTACCCTAAGACCGAACTGCAATCCCGTGTGCTCGCTAAATCATCCAATAAGCGTCCAGTGACTATGTGAGGCTCGTCGGACCTTCGCCCAAACAGTTCTTCCATGACCCATCAGCCCGTTACCCCGCGTCCGCGTAGATGTGGGCACATCCTGGTCTCCCGCTGAGGGCTAGAGCTCTATCAGCCCACTTTCGCTTTGACCAGAACGTCCTACGTATGACGAGATCTCGACGACTAAATTCATACTCAAATCATGACAGCAGAGACTCAAGGCAATTTTCTGCGAATTCCCTAATCACTTTTGCTAGAATTCGGTATGTTCTATTCTTTCCCCTTCCTCCAGGCTTCGTCACAGGTGTCTTTTTGTTTGAAACATAGTCTACCAATTATTCGGCTTTAAACGACGGATCTTGATCCGTCGTAGGGCCTTACGGGCGAACCCGGGACGCATTGCAGGCCAGGCTGACAAGGATCTACAGCAAACCATTGCCATATATATCTTTCATGATGCCTTCGACCACGGTCAACCAGAAAACTCCTACAGCAAAGATGAATACGAGCAGCGTGAACAGAACCAACCTCCACCCCAGTGGTGTAGAGTACGTCCTCAATTGCTGCTGTGCAACCGCCAATGTTCCTGGGCTTGCCAAGGTTATCATGAAGCATGTGATTGCTAACTGACATCCGTTGCATAGGCCGCAGCGAGAGCATACTGAACTGGAAGAAGAGCTCTACGAAGTTGCACACATTGACTATGACCGCGTCGCTATTGTAAGTGATTCCCCTTCCGCTGTGCTTGTGATTTATCGCTAAGCCTTTTGCAGATTGCCAATCCCTCGGTTGCGGCCCTGTATGAAGATGCCCTCGTCTACGAGACCGGTTCAGCTATTACATCGAACGGAGCATTAACCGCATTTTCTGGAGCAAAAACCGGTCGTTCACCACTTGACAAGCGTATCGTCAAAGAGCCCAGTTCCGAGAAGGACGTCTGGTGGGGGCCTGTAAATAAATCGATGGATCCCCAGGTTAGTGCTATATTGCCGCTTGTATGCTGCTGCTGTTCAGTTGATTCGACCGAGGGTACGGGGGAACGGCATGTGCTTCGGACTGAAGTTTACAATCTTAGCGTTCTCTTCTATCTTAGCCCTCAGCCCCCTACCCCGCAGTCGCGTGCTTCCCCACATTTCGGCTAACTCTCTCGGTTAGGTTTGGAAAATTAACAGAGAGCGTGCGGTGGACTACCTCAATACACGGAAGAGAATCTACGTTGTGGACGGGTATGCAGGATGGGACGAAAAGTACAGAATCAATGTCCGCGTTGTCTGTGCCCGAGCCTACCATGCCCTCTTCATGCGCAACATGCTTATCCGCCCAACGAGGGAAGAGCTCAAGACTTTCCACCCTGACTATACCATCTACAATGCCGGCTCTTTCCCAGCTAATCGCTTTACGACCGGGATGACCTCGGCCACGTCCGTTGCCATCAATTTCGCTGACAAGGAAATGGTAATCCTGGGCACTGAGTATGCTGGAGAGATGAAGAAAGGGATCTTTACAGTATTGTTTTACGAAATGCCCGTGAAGCATAACGTCTTGACACTTCATTCATCTGCCAACGAAGGCCAAGACGGCGATGTAACAGTCTTCTTCGGACTTTCTGGCACCGGGAAAACTACACTCTCTGCTGACCCTAATCGTGCGCTCATTGGCGACGATGAGCATTGCTGGAGTGATCGTGGAGTATTCAATATTGAAGGCGGCGTAAGTCCTGAGATTCTCGTGTTGTGTGATGACTGGCTAAGCGCGTTTTAGTGCTACGCAAAGTGCATTGGGCTGTCAGCGGAAAAGGAACCCGACATCTACAACGCCATCACTTTCGGCGCTATTCTAGAAAACGTCGTTTTTGATCCCGTAACAAGATCCGTTGACTATGATGACACCACCCTAACAGAGAACACCCGTTGGTATGTTATTCGTTCCTCTCCCGGGCCCTGTCCTTCCTGCTAAAACCCTCCCAGTGCATATCCAATCGAGCATATCAAGAATGCCAAGATTCCTTGCTTATCTACCAGTCATCCGTCAAACATAATCTTGCTTACCTGCGATGCTCGAGGCGTCCTCCCTCCTATCTCCAAGCTCACAAACGAACAAACCATGTTCCATTTCATCTCGGGGTACACCTCGAAAATGGCAGGTACTGAAGACGGTGTCACCGAGCCCCAAGCTACTTTTTCGTCCTGCTTTGCGCAGCCTTTCCTGGCACTTCATCCCATGCGCTATGCTAAGATGTTGGCCGACAAGATCTCTCACCACAAGACTAATGCATGGCTTCTCAATACTGGCTGGGTTGGTGCCGGTGCGACTAATGGAGGCACTCGATGCCCGTAAGTGTCGATTACCTTCCTCGTTCAAAATCTCTTGCTTAAATATCGCAGATTAAAATACACTCGAGCAATCCTGGATGCTATCCACTCCGGCGAACTCGCAAAGGCAGAGTATGAAATCTACGAGACGTTCAATCTAAACGTACCAAAGACCTGTCCCGGAGTACCGGATGAACTACTTAACCCTGCAAAGTCATGGCATGGGCAAGCCGACTTCAAGGAGGAAGTCACAAAGCTCGGTGGTCTTTTTGTAGAGAATTTCAAGAAATATTCCGACGAAGCTACTCCGGAAGTTATCAAAGCTGGTAAGTAGAGCCGAGTCTAGGTAGTAGCAAGCATTAGGCTAACCCAAGTCTCAGGACCTCAAGTTTGAGTGCAGCTTGTTACATGTCTATTGCATTTTAGTCGTGTTGGGAGGTTGGTTTGAATGGCGGTCCAAATAGCAGAGGATGGGATGTGTATAGCTACTGACGTTTCGAAAGGTAGATATTGGAAAAGTCTGTACATCAACTGTGTATTATACATAGCAAATCAACGTCTGTCCTTGAAGTTCTAAGTCTGGGATCATGAGTGTCATTAGTCGGGACTTGTGGATCCAGTTGACAGCGGAACATGGAGTTCTCAATAACTGTGCAAACAAGAAAGAGATTTGCTTTGTTGCTGATAGTCCACCGCAAAGTCGACATGTTCAAGATGGCACCATAATATGCACTCATGATTCTCTATAAACAGCCTTGCACGTGACCAAGGCTGACTAATCTGGATTCATCGGCGATAAGGCCATCTTTCATCCTCGGCATACGTCGAGCGCGACTGTAACCATAACAGTCCCATCATGATGGACTCGCTCAATGGAAAATTCAGAAGCTGGGAAACAACATAAGTATTCCTTCATCGATACAACATATCTCAGACTGAGACATCTGCTCTTGCTTTGGTTTACGGTCACTGAAGAGTTACAACACATATATTGAAAGAATCGGCCTGAGTATCTAGCAAGCAAAATTGGTCAGGCGTTTGATGGATGTACTGAGGCGTTTATAAGGCGTTTTGGATCTAGGAGTTTAAATTCTTTGAATGAAGTCGCTTTTCTGTGCTAAGTTATTCATGGAAAGAGCATGGAGTTGGTGACTCTTTCCCAATGAATAAGACGTAATACTTTCAACCATCGTTATGGAAGCAGAATGGGGCGAGGTGCGTCATCAAGTTCAATACAATGCCCTTTATCATCGACGGTGATCAGCCGCTGCGCCCATTGCTTTATTGGCGGTATTCTTCGAAAATACCTGGTGGCTTCTACGTCGATTCAACAAAAGACATTTATCGCCATGGAACTCACTTCTCTCAGGTCCAGCAACTCCAACTTCCTCCGCCTGAAGGAGGAGCGCTTTACGATCCAAAACAACCTGCCCCCGCTTTCGCATTCGATACGCAGCAGGAGTTGCTATGGGTCGGTAACGAAAGCGTAAGTGATTATATGTGGAATCAGTGGGACTTTCAGTTGAATTCGCGGATAGGGCCGGATAACTTCGTATTACGGCGCAGGTCTACAAAGATATACCTCGCTTCGGGCACATCCATCCCATGAAGGGCGTATCGCCAGTTTGTTATTCCACGAGCGAGGTGTTGTATCACTAGCATCGAGAAGCGTGCACTTGACATCGAGGAGAGGTCTGACTCAATGGCACATCTCGTAAGCCTCCGAATCATGATTTGCCTGCGATGCTGATGCTACGCAATAAGAGACGAATCCATGAAAGACTTGCGGTGCATGAGCTTTGTGAGTAAAGATGCATCAGATATTCTTGTGGCAGGATGCCAGAAAACCATGTTCAAGATCGATGTGGAGAGAGGCTGTGTTGTTCAGGAGGTACTAGAGCAAGTTTCTCCTACTGGTCCCGCACTGACTCTTGCTTTCCTAGATTGCTACAGAAAACGAGTATACCATCATGAAGTTCTGCCGCTACATCTGTGCAGCAACTAGTATAGGTGCTGTACACTTCCTCAATCCAGAGACATTCGAGGTGATCAAGATCTGGCAGGCGCATCCTACCGAAGTCCATGATATGGATGCACACAACAACTACCTTGTGACCTGTGGCAAAGCGCCTCGTCTATATGGTCCGCAAATGTTGGAACATTTCGCAAAGGTGTATGATCTTCAAAAGCTACAGCAGTTATCGCCAGTTAATTTTCCAGGGGGTGCAGCTTTTGTAAGGATTGTTCCGAAGCTTTCAACTACTGCCATAATAGCAACACAGACTGGGCGACTACAGGTTGTTGATCTAATGAATCCAGACACCGTCAACCTTCATCAAGCAGATGTAGCTTGCATAAGAACTTTGACGTTGGCACCTTCGGGATCCGCATGGGCTATGCTAGACCAAGACAATACGATACGTTTATGGGGTGGCTCACGTGAAAAACTGAGATTTGCTGAGCATCCGAATCCAACCGAATTCGCCGATGAGATCTCTCCTATGGCCCCAATGGGTCTTGATTCGGATCTGTAGGTCATTGTACTGTATCTCTGGTAGGATTAGGCTAATTTTAGGTTAAAATCCAGTCCTTTCAGTACAATTGGGATGCCCTATTATCATGAAAAACTATTATCAGCGTGGCCTAGCGACCACGTCTTTGAAGTGGGTCACATGACTTCCAAGCTCGATCAAGATATCCTGAAAAGCATGGCTCCGGCCAGCATTGGCTATCGTGCACCCAATCTGCGAAAAGCCTTAAGAAATCAAGTTGATAGAACCAAAGTCTTGGAGGCTAACATAAAAGCGGTTGTAGCACCAAAATTCTTGAGTGAGAGAAGCCGTGAAAAAGTGAGTGATCAGACCAACGGAAAGAGCACCGGACGACGAATCAGTGATGCTGTAGAAGCTTTTGCCAATGCTACTTTGGCTGGTAGTACGAACGCAGACGTTCCAATTGAGTACAGAAATGTTGAAATTAAGTACAGCAAATTTGGGGTGCAAGACTTCGACTTTCAGTAAGCTCCGATGACTTCCTCTCCCTCCGATCATATAAGTAATACATTCGAGCTAGCTATTACAACAAGACGCAGTATTCCGGATTGGAGACGCACATCACTAATTCCTACCTAAATCCTTTGCTTCAAGTACTCAAATTCACACCGCTGATTCGTAACCTCGCCATGCATCATGTTGCAAGCGGATGTCTGTCTGACATGTGCCTTCTTTGCGAAATGGGTTTTCTATTTGACATGCTGGAGAAGGCTGCTGGCCAAAGCTGCCAAGCAACCAACCTTTACAAGACTCTTGGCAGTCTCCCAGATGGTGCGTATGTTTAGGGTATCAAAACACCTCTTTTCCATTAACAGAATATTAGCGGCTGGTTTACAGATCCTTGAGGAAAGAATGCCACAAAATAATCTGGATTACAGAGTGCAAGCCGCCAATCGCTTCGTACTTAAACAAATGTCATCCGACTCAACGAGAATATACCCAGATGATACCAGACTGGATCAGGTAACTGCATCTTCTCCACTATTCTCGCTGTTGTCTAAGAAGTCACATCAGGTTTTGGTGACCAACGCCATGTCCACTCTCCGATGTTTGCATTGCTACAGCGAGACCATGCGCACAAGTCCAACATATCTCACTGACCTAAATTATCCCAACTTTGTAGGCCTCCCCTTCTCCGATCTGAACGGGGATTAACAAAATAGAAGAGCCAAAACTCGAGAATCCGTAACGCGATACCTACCTTTTCCGAGGTCCTCAAGAGAAGTCTCGAACACGCAACACAGATCCGTGCCTGGTGCAACAAATGCCGGCGCTATCAGGAACTGGCTACTCGAACGACAGTGCATAATATTGCGCCTGTTTTGATGCTCAACGCTTGTTTGGATAAAAGCCCAGATAGTAAGCAACTCTGGGCTATTCCCGGCTGGCTTCCAGAGCGGATAGGAATCATCATTGAAGGCGGGAAAGTGAGCTGCTTCGAAGGTGAAAACCTCCGCAATCTACAAAGGACTCGGCATAATTATGCCATTACCATCTACGAGCTTGTAGGGGTAGTGGCAGAAATTAACAGCAAAGAGAACCAGAAGTCACACCTTGTCTCCCTTGTGAATGGTCGGTACTCGCTCTATGACCCGTGGTTTTACTGTTATTGATATGTTTTCGCAGTTACCATATCCGAACAGGACCCTCAAGAGCAGAGTCAGTGGCATCTAATGAATGATTTCCTAGTCAGAAAGATTAACGATGCTGATCGTCCACTTTACTTCTTTCCTACTTGGAAAAACCCGGTCATCCTCACCTATCAGATCAAGGCTGCAAGACATGCGGTGGATGAAAGCTGGAAAGAGCTTCTCGATACTTCCTGTCTCTATGACACCTGGTCTATGAAGTATGTATGGCGCTATTATTATCTCCGTTTACCCCTGTGCTAATTCTGCGGCAGCTCTGTCTATGACCCGCGTAACGTGGTACTGAACCCGGAGATCGAAGAGCCACAAGCTGGCTCATGCGTTGCTATAGACGGAGAGTTCGTTAACCTCAAACAAGAGGAGATTGAGATCAAAGCCGATGGCGATCGCGAGGTCATCCGGCCGACCCGGATGGGCCTGGCTCGAATATCTGTACTGAGAGGAAACAATGGTCCCAACGAAGGCATTCCGTTCATCAACGACTATATACCGATCTATGAGCCGATTGTGGATTACAACACCCAGTACTCCGGCTTAAGAGAAGGTGATCTCGACCCTAGGACTTCCCGCCACCCGCTGGTCCCTTTGAAGGTTGCCTACAAAAAGCTCTGGCTCCTTCTCAACCTCGGTTGCGTATTTGTTGGCCATGGACTACCCAAGGATCTGCGCGTTGCCAACATCCACATCCCCAAATCCCAGATCATCGACACCGCAGACTTATTCTTTATCGCCTCTCGGAAACGCAGATTCTCGCTCGCCTTCCTCGCATGGTATCTCCTCAAAGAAGAAATCCAGCAGCAGCCCGAAGGCCACGATAGCATCGAAGACGCGTGCACCGCACTCAGGCTATGGAGGAAGTATGAGGAGTTCAAGGATGCAGGCGTAGTGGAGCAGATTCTGGAAGATATCTACAAGGAGGGAAGGAGGTTGAATTTCAGGCCGCCGGGGGAAGTGGCAGGTGGTAGGGGGAGGGAGGGGAGGGGCACGGATGTTAGTGGTGGGGGGAGGGATACGCCGCCGCCGATGCGGGGGGCTGATAGTGGGGCGGGGACGCCGGTGGGGAGGAGGGTGGGGGTGGGGAGGGAGAGAGAGAGTGAGGGTTTTGAGAGTCCGTTGAGGTGAGGGGTGAGGGGTGAGGGTTAGAAGGGAGTTCTGTGGGTGAAGGAAGAACTGGTTGGTAGAATGTAATGGTCTTTTCAATAAAGGATGCGTTCTGTGAAGTTTATGAGTCGTCCAGTTGCATGGGTCAATGAATCTCCAGATACCGGAGGGATTTGTCGCAGCATCATAAAACCTCATGTAAAGTAGAGCCACGATTGCAACAACACGACGAAATCCAGCCGCAATTTCAATCATCCTCAACAATCGCCTCCGCTTTCTTCGCCTTCTCCTTCCCCTTCCTCTTAACCTTCTTCTCCCTATTCCGCCTCGTCCGCTTCTCCCTCGCCGCAGCCTCCTTCTCCACCCGGCTCTGCCTCTTCGCCGACTCTTGCGCTAATCTCGCCACAACCCTTTTCCGCATCGCTATCCTCCGCTTCTTCCCGCTTTTCTTCCGTTTCCCGGCGACAGTGTCCGCGGGCGGTGTCGCTTCCGAGGGTTTTCGCTGAGGTGGGGATGTGAGGATTGTAACCCGCCATGGTAGCTCCGAACCGCGCTGTTTTGGAGGGTGAGTTGGTGGGGGCTAATTGTGAGGGGGGGTTTTGTTCAGGGGCCGTACCCAGGGAATGTTCAGCCCCGCGAGGATTTCTTCCCCGGTGATGGCTGCGAGGCGGTATTGCGCTAGTTTTGGGGGGGGAGGGCGGCCGGTGAAGTAGTACTGCGATGGCCTGCGCGGGGTTAGGAAGCCGGGATCGCTGGTTGGTGGGGTGGGGGATCGGAGGATGATTCTTTGGGGGAGGTTGGGAGGGGGGTGCGGAGCTGAGGGTTTGGCGGATGGGGCTGAGAAGAGGCGGAATTCGTAGGCGTCGTCTGATGCATCTGGGGCGTTGTTGATGGGGATGACAGCGTCGTCTGCGTGGGGTTCGACGGTCGAGAGCTCCGCTTCGGTCTCGGTTCTGTAGAGGTTGCTAAGTTGGTCGTGGAAGCGTGCTTCGAGGTCGGGGTCTGGGTCGGAGGGTTCGGTGGATGGGGAGCGTGGGTTGATCTCGGTGCGCCGGACACTGGGGGGTGGATAAGCTTCTAGTTGGAGGGGCAGTGGAGAAAGTCGTACCGCTTTGCGTTTGGAAGATCGAACATCTTGTGCTGGGGCTATGGAAAGCCGGCAGGTGGACTCTGCGGCTAGCTGTTGGGGAGGACAGTTGTGGTCACCAATTCAATGGTTCATGGTTCACGAAAAATAAATCGTGCGGAGCTGAGGCACGTATTGTAAGCGCATCGCGTTCGCGCGATTTTTGACAATACACTCTCAGGTTAGTCAGGTATGATAGGCTGGCAGACGACATATCTAATCGCATACTCTGTCCACAGAGTTACTCTCACACATATTTGCGGACCTCTGCCGATCGGACCTGAAGAGCGTACGCTCTGTTTGCAGATGGGTTTCTCTCGTTGCAGAAGAACCTCTATTCAGCACCCTGTTCCTTTACGCCTAATTCCGACAGTTTCAGAAAGCTCAAGTGTGTTTTTCGTCACCAGCGATTGAGTCAATATCCTCGAGCGCTATTTTATAGTAACAGGTGGCTGCCCGAAAGATATGACAAGTATGAGACGTGGTTAAACAAAATGGGAGGCTGCCCTTACTTTGCATACCAGCCTCCAGATCGGTTCGCAAAAGAATTCACTTCCGGCGAGTTGAGCGACTACTATCGAAGGTATCGTCATTATGTTCCGTACGCACGGAATGGATCGAAAAGTGCTCTTCAAGGCTTTCCAACTGTTTTCAAAATTGAGATCAGTTGAGTTTGCGTCTGGGTTACTTCCTGACCAAGAGTGGCCTCCTCGGGGTACATACCAGCCGATTGCTCGTCAGACGTGGCAGTCTTTCGAATTCATTACTCGAGAAACTTTGATAGAGCCTGAGGATTATGGCACTGAGGAATTTCACAGCATGCAATTCAGTGTGCTCCTCGAAGCGGCGCAAGCAGCAAAGGTTCGTTGAACGCAAGTTAGAGGGGCTGCAATACAGTGGAAATCCTTGGAATTGGTCTCTCGAGCACCAGGCGTGACCAATGTCTTTAATTCTGTTCGCCACCTAATTTTACACATGGCTTTCATCGACACAGATGTACAGCGAAGCCATCATGCAGATTTAGCCAGAATTGTTGACGCAGCACCAAATCTTAACACTCTTGACGTACCTCTCTGGAACACTTCCCTCGATCCCATTATCCATACTGGATTCGTTCCCGAATGTTGCAGATTTTGGCCTGCACTTCACACTTTGAAGATCAGTAACGTTTACACTCCTGAAAGTGCTTTGAGAAAATTTCTTAACTCACATGCGGATTGTCTTCGGTCTTTGGAGCTGCGGTCCACCCATATCACAAGGAGCGAAGATCAAAAAAACCCAACCTCGTGGATTTCAATTATACAATTCTTACAATCTTCTTTAACTCTCGACCACGTACGCCTAGAGAGAGCGCTGAGGAGTGCATGGGGTGAGGAATGGTACTCCCTCTCCAAAATGAATAACGCTCTAGGGATACGTCTGAAGGAGCCTAAGCCTTTTGGTCCTAAATGTTTAAGATATCGAGTTGAGCAGTATGTCATAGGTGGCGGAACTTGCCCCCTAAGTGATTCGAACACAACGAGTCCACGCACGCCGCATGATCAACCATTTTATTACACTGATCCACGCATTATATACTATTAAGTCCAGATCCCTTCTTTGATCAGATAGATGTCCAAGCGATAATGTTGTGTTTACATCTCTTGCTCTCATTGCTTGGAGGCTTCTTCGATGCAGATTCACCTCCAAGCTATCAGAAACGGTTGAACATCTGGATACTAGGGGTTGACACTACCTAGGTAGGTCTTCCATAGATGTGCAGTAGACGCTAGAAGTATAGAAGGCTTAGAGGACACATCGAGAGTGCTGAAAAAGTGACAACCAAACGGAAGAGCAGATACAAAAAGGTGCATAGGTACAAGACCATGGCGAGTAATGGCAAGTCAGCACCTGGGAAGCGCAAGTGACAGGGTATGGCGAAAGGCACGATTAACCGGAAGCTGGCAGAGTTGCCAGGACAAGCTATGAGCTTTGCACAAAGAGGGAGTATTAACCGTCACCTGCTTGCTCTTTCCTTGCTTCAAAAGAAGTTCACAGCTTTATCAAGGCTGAACCATGAGAGTAAGATAATCATTTCGTACCCAGTAACTGGTGGACAAGGGGAGCGTAATGATATATTTATGCTCGACTAGTTTGTTTACCAAGCCCTGTTCCCATCCTTACGACTTAATCACACAGTCCATCCCAGCGATCTTTCATATCTGAACACGACACCATATCAACTGATCAGGTCTCACGCGGTTGTGCTGCCTTTGATAGGTCATAACTAAATCCACTCAATGGAGCCGCCGTGTCCGCTGTGAATGACATGACGGTAGCATAGCCCAATTTCAATCACTAGTCGGTTAAAGTCTGCTAAAGGCATGGACCATAGACTTCCGAACAGAAATGCTGATGCAAGCAACTGCAACTTGAATGCCACAAAGGAGCAGAGTCGAATAGCAGCTCACCAACGAAACGTTCGACACCACTTTTCTCATTGTCCTCTTGTGACGTCTTGCCATTTCTACAACACCAAGCAATGTCAATAGCAATTGTTTGCGAGTGAATGCACGACCTGTCATAGTTACCTTCCCTTCAGGCATCGGTAGTTTTTGGCTTCGGTCTCCTCGTCCAAAACCATCTGCATCTACATTTACTCTTACGCGCAGTATTGAGCCCGCATGCTCACGACGGCCCCCTGTGTAAACATCTTCGCATCATATATGCGATGGCCGTTACCGACCTAGGATTTGCCCATAGGGTATACACCCTGATCCTCGCATATTTGCTTCTTTCACCAACCTTAGTAGCCTCTCAACGTTGCTACGACCCAAGCGGTGGCCTTCTCATCGGTTTCGGAATATGCAACAATGCGTCAAGCATCAGCGTTTGTTGCCCAGTCTATAACCAATGCATGTCCAATGGCCTCTGCTTCAATGCACTCAGCGGCAATTTCAACCGTGGCGGATGTACTGAGAAGAGCTTCAACGATCTTGTTTGCCCGAGTTTCTGTATCACAGGTAGCTTGTCTTGCTTAGACTGTTGAAGTCCTTGTAGCACTGACTAAACATTACTTTAGAGGCCTTTCCGGAAGTATTACCTTGTAATTCAACGACGAGCCAGTTCTGTTGCGACAGCCAAAACTCAGGGAAGTGCTGCCAAGACCCGAAGACTTTCTTGACCATTGGCCCTGCAGTCTCTTCTGCTGATGCGGTGTCCGCTACGACTGCAAGCACCTCGGCGCCTTCGGCGCCTTCGTCGACCTCATCCTTTACGACTACGTCCAGAACCAGTCCAAGCCCATCAGCAACTCCAGCAGTCGCAAGTCCGGGCCGTTCATACAAAGGAGGACGGGTTGGCTTCGCAGTAGGACTTACCGTGGGTATTGGTGCAATTCTCGCTTTTGCCTTCTACTTGTGTCGCCGACGAAGAAGAGCGCGCAGTGCTACAGAAAAGGAGGATGATATACCCGAGCTACCGTCACAGCTACCAGACAATGCTTTGAACTCGAAACTCTTCCCAGCAGAGCTAGATCCTGAGGGCGAGGGTTTGAAGGGGCCAGCAGAGCTGGATCCTAAACCATTGTTGCCTTCGAGAGGCCCGGCAGAACTGGCTGTAAGCCCAGCTGAATTACCGGCCGAGCCGGTAGACCCTGAATACGAGGTACCATTAGTCAAGAAGGACAATCACATTTTCCCTACTACAAGCTCAAACGAGCCGAGCGCGCTGGTGTCTTCTGTATCGCCGCCCGCACAAGGGCAGCTAGGCCCAGCGGAAAATACCCAGCCTATTTCACAGCTCCAAACTCCTACTCCGAAATCCCTGCGTTGCAGCCCCTCATCGCCGGATCAAGCAAGCTCACCACAATCCGACCAAGAACCACATATACCGCCTCCCCCACCTCCCCCACCTCCGTCGCTGGCGACCAGGCCATCAACAGCCAGTACGACCCCTCAATCATCGCCTACTCGTGGACATGCTGGGAGGCTAGGCAAGGGAGTGGTGGTTGTACACCCGAACAACCAAAATTGGTCGTTGGAGCAAGAGCAGACTAAAGCTCTTTCGCCGAAGAAGGAACCGGAAGGTCTCCGGAGGCCGCAGACGATCGCAGAAAGGAGGAATGTGGGATCTCCCGATTTGAATTCGTCGAGCGGACCGTGGTTTGATGCATATGATGCGAAAACGGCGGAAGCTCGACCTTAGGATGCTGGATTTGTGATTTAGAGGTGAGATAGGTGGAATCTGGTCCAGCTTAAGTGGATCAGCTACGGGTAGACACTAATGTATAGGGCCCATAATTGTCTTCATCTCAATTGTTGTGCTTACGCTTCGGACAGAATGCTGTCGTCTTCACGGAACTGATGGAGAAATCATTCTTTTGACCAAAAACAAATTGAGATCAACATTATGCTCGATTCCTTTAGTATTTACCTATTCTTTACTACCCGAATCTGACATTCATGATATCTAATGCCATTTGGTTCGGCTAGTGTTACCTCCCATTGCCATGTATGCTCTTAGAGGTTGTCAAGCATGACGTAGCTGCCTATCATTTTACCACGAAGGAATATATCAACAGGTACGGAAGCAATGAATCAGATGGATCTCACGAGTCGAGTCAATGTCATACGCTTGAATGGCCCGGTCTAGAGGTGGATCGAAGTTATGAAACATCTCTGTAAGCAAAAGGAATCAAGGTCTTGGAACAAGCCTCTACCCAATTGCTTGAATATGTTTGACTTTCCGCTATTTTTGGTCATTGCTTAAGCCAAATCAGACTTGAAGGCTCTCAAGATCCTAATCAAACAGCATGTACGGAGTAAAGTGAACAAACAACATTGTCCGATGTGGACAATGGATCAGTGGGATTGAGAGAAAGCCATGGCGAGTTCATTGTTTGTAATTTTACTTTTCAATGTTCCTTTGTCCAAGTCTTGCAGAAGTCTGCACTCTACCACTGACCTTCAGAGCGACACTCTATTTCTACCACCCTCCCCCACCCCTTCAGTTCCCCACACTCTAGCACCCCCCATTCAATTTCCCGAATCAGCTAAGTAACATTCCAAACCTCGCAAACCCCAATCCACTCACACAACTCCTCTAGCCACTCACCCAACCCCCCAGTTCTAGCAACCATGGGCTGCGGCATGTCCGTCCCCCGCGAGCGCCTCCATTACTCCGCCCACCCCGGCGACAGCTGGGACGCGCAATACGCCGCTAACCGCCACGGCGTCCGCAGCGCGACGGCTGATCCCGTATATGAGGTTGAACGGCGGTGCGCAAGACGGGAGGATGAGGGTCTTGTTAGGAATGAGCGGAGGTTTGAGGGGCCGCGCGAGGATGGGCCGTTTTTGAGTGAGGGGTGGGGTACGAGATAGAGGGGAAAGTGGGCTCGATTGGGAGAGGGGAGTGGTTTTATGTTTGCTGGGTTGATCTTGATGCCGAATGGCTTTGATTGTTGGGGAAAAGAACTCTATTTTCTCTTACTTTGCTTTTGTTTCAATTCCGTTGTTTTTCTAGGCGGAGCAATGGTTGATACGGTGCTATAGTAGGGGTAAGCAAGGTCGAAGCTAGAGGGGATATGTACTGAATCAATACTTTTCACATGTGCAATTTTTTCCCGTTCAAAGAATTTAGAGAATCAACAAGGCTATTTTTGAAGGATAAGTATAGTGCTAATCTACAAGTAGAAACTTTTGTATAGTGGCTAGATTATTGTTATTGTTGTGACGTCGGATATGGATGGGCAGGCACTGAAAAGTGGATGCCACACAAATAACGAGCATCTCCTCCCTCGATCAATCCGTGTCAAGATAAAGTTTCGAGTTCTCTTAGCATACCTATGTACCTTACTTACTTTAGGTCGAGGCTCAGGAAAGTCAACCACGGTTAGCCGGGGATCTTGCGGAAATCCAACTGACCTTCTGGAATAAACCCCTCAATTCACTCCTTTTTTTCTTTTCTTTTTCCATTAAATGCATGCAACCTACCTTAGGGCTATGGCACTGTCTAGGCGCTGTATGTATGCTAAATTACATGCAATCTGGCCAAAATCAATGCTTTATATCTTCCCATTGTTGATTGACGAATCGGCCAAAATGTGAACACGCTTTGGAACAATCCTATTCAGGTATGTATAGCATATTTCTACACTCCCCCATGTTATGCATACCCTTTCTACCGATTGCCATGGTGGTTTAGATGTGTGAGTAATTATGTCATAACATATTTCAACACTCCCCTCCCATGTTATGCGCATATCGTACTCCGGTTGCCATGGTTGTTTTTCGAAAGTGTGATTAATTATGTAATCATATACACGCCTTTTTGGAGTTAACAGCGAACGGATTCGCGCTCTCCGGGCCCATAACCTGTTGATTGACGAATCGGCCAAAATGTGAACACACTTTGGAACAATCCTATTCAGGTATGTATAGCATATTTCAACACCCATTGAGCAGTCACACCGATAAACGCGCATACGAGCGCGGCTCGGCCCATTCACTTTTCATTACGATAATACACACCAGCATCAAATAACGTTGTTTTACAGCTCATGCCAACAAAAGCCCAAGAAGTGAGTCCTGCTACGGTGTGATTAAAACCCAATACAGTTTTTGAAAGCACTTATCATTAAAGACATATCTACTGTAGCACCCTTTCTCACAGCTTGAAAATTATCTACTGAGCATGGAAAAAATAAAAATCATGTCTCAAATGACTGGTATTGAATTGAAAACTAGCAAGCTCTCAAAACCCCCCCCAAAAATAGAGCCCCAACACACAAACCTGAACCATCAAACTCACCACATTCGCCGCCACAATTACTCCCGGAAGCCCATTCAAGACCCGCCCTTCATCTTGTCTCTCCAACCGCACATCCCTCAAATGCCGCTGCGCCTTCTCCTGCCTCTGCGCCTGCTCCTCCGGCGTCTGCAGTCCGGCCACCCTCGGCGCCGCTGGCTGCTGGGATGCGCGCAGGCCAGCGACTTCGGAGGCGAGGTGCTGCGTCCCGGCGTCTAGACGCTGGAATTTCTGCGCGGTGTTTTGGCGCATGGGCTTGGCGTTGCGGGCGTTGATGAGGGGGCGGCGGCGGCGGGGGGTAGATGCCTGAGGATCTTCCATTTCGTGTTGTTCGAGCTGGTTCTGGCGAAAAGCTTCGCGGTTGAGCAGCATGGCTGGGGCCACTCGTCGTAGCCGTCGCGAGCTCTGCTCGACCTCGGCCAGGCGCTGCATTTGAACATCTAGCTGCTGGATTTGCTGCGCTGTGGCCTGGCGCCAAGGTCCAGCGGTCCCATTGTTGACAAGGGCTGAGAGTCGGCGTAGGGTAGGGTCCCGAAGCTCTTCAGTTTCATACGATTCCGGTCGGTTCGCGCGAAGCTCTGGGCTCATGCCCGACGCTTCTTGTTTCCGTGGTGCGTTCTGCTCGGTCTGTGGTTGCGAGTTGGAAGGGATGGTTGCCTGAGGGGAGCTTGTTGTAGGCACCCGAGGCTCCTCCTGTTGCCCTGATTCCTGTCCGATGAGAAGAGATCGAAAGGTGTTGAACGACATATCCCGGATCTGCGGTTGCGAAAAGAAGTGTCTGCTCTCCATAGTCGGGATTGAGGTAGGCTCCCTTGATTTCTGCCGGATCTGGGGCTGTAGATCGTCATCGGCCCGCATATCTTGCTTATGCAGCTGCCTGAAGAAATGTCTGCTCTCCTCAGTCGAGATAAGCCCCCCAAGAGATTCCGTGACAAGCTTCTGAAGAGATTTCATGGTAGGCTCTTCAAACTCTGAGGTAGGCTGCTGTGGAGATCCCGTGGTCGGCTCCCGAGCGGAGGTTGGGGCAGGCCCTTGAGAACTCATGATACGTTCACGAGAACGAGTTGGAGCAGGCGTCTGGTTCGTAGGTAGGAGCCTACAATTAGCTCCCCGGACGAGTCCACTCTGATGAAACTGTATGGTAGGTGGCTCCTGGGAGGGAGCAGTAGGTTCCAAAGAGGAGGTTGCGCTGACGTTGTTTGTATTGGACATGATGACTTGCGATTGAGTTGTTGATGGTTGAGAAGGTTGAGTTTGCAGAAAGTAGAGGCTGGGGGATTTCAGTTAAATAGGTGACTGAACAAGAGATTTGGTGGAGGAGAAAAAATCGAGATGTGGATCATTGTCCCACTTTATGGTTGTTTGTTCAGGCAAGTGTCGAAGAAAGTATGTCAAGTGCTTTCAATTTAAGCTGTCGGTGACAGATGCGTTGTCTTGAGCTTTGTGTGTTGACGATGCTCTCTGGTTTTCTCCATCTGATTAGTGAATAGCATGAAAGATTCTCATTGTCAACCATCAAACAATCGCGTTATAGGTGTTTAAAAAAGAATTATTACTCGAAGCTTTCGTCCGATCTTTTCCAATTCACAACCTCCCCAACGACTGAATCACGAACATCGCAAAACCAACAACACAAAGTACCTCTCTCAACAATTCCTTCAACACCATCTCGAATCCTCATCTCCTCGAGGAGAGAGGGAAAAAAATGTCTTCACAACCTCCACTCCTAAGCAGTGCTGGCTTCTCCCTTTTTACAGGAAACGTGCCTTTGCTCCCAGAATCCGATACCGAATTCTCCATCTCTGCACGAAAAAGGGCGTCACCCTCAGGAGCCGACACGGGATTCTCTTTCTCGGCGGGAACAAAATCATCAGGATCTTCGCTCCCAGAAACTGATACGGAATTCTCCTTTTCTGCGCCGAGGATGCCGTCACCGTCTACGCTTTCGGAAGAAGCTGATGCGGGATTTAGGGTTTCGGCGGGGACAATGGCGGCGAGATCTTCGCTCTTGGAAACGGATACGGGACTCTTGACTCCGGCGGGCACGATGTCGTTGGGGTCTTCGCTCTCAGGAAGCGGACACGATTCTGTGGCGGATAGGTCGAGGGACATGGACAATGACAAAGCTACCCCCCCTACCCATGATGATACGACTCTAGTTCTTCGGAATCAAGGTCAGAATCCTCGAGAGCAGAAGCACCGGCAAGCTCACCTAATCACTGAACCCCAAGATAAAGAACGTGAGCCCGAGCAACGCACCCTGGCCTTGCTCGCACGCTCCGAAACCCCTTCCCTCGCAACGACCCTCTACATCACAACCCTAACCTCCTTTGGAGTCATCCTCTCGCCCACCCTTTCAATTTTCGTTCATCTTCTTAGCATGCTGAGCATCGGCTCGCTGAGACAGGAAATTCGGCAGCTGGAGAGGGAGAATCGCGAGAAGGATGAGACCATTAGGCGGCTGGAGGAGAAGATTGTGGTTTTGGAGGAACAGGAGAGGGGACTGGAAGAGAAAGATTTGTGGTTCTGAGAGGTTGGGAGGTGAGGAGGATGAGAAGATGGATGCGGGAGGGGAATTGATGGTCTAATAGATGGGGACGGTGGTTTACATAATGAATGAGATGATTACCTTGGTCTGGGCTCCTAAATTTTTTGTGTACACCTGTGTTCGTTTCTTGATGCTTCTTATGCAAAATTCTCGCGTAATGTTTCTTGCAATTCTCGACTTTTCCTTCATATATGCCATTTGCGGGTGTCAGAAATTCTGTCACTCTTGAATCACAGGCACAGGCAGTCGGTTTTCTTTGCTATTAGTCCCATGTCGTCAAGGTTTCGCTACAAACCAACCGTCGGTCTTGGACAGTGCCTTTGATTGGTGTTGTTCGGATTGTCGTAGTTGTCAGTATTCTTATTATTTCTTTATAAACCTCTCCCTTATTCTTTCAGTCTTTCCTGCCACCACTGATTTTCTAAGCCACGACTCAGCCCAGCAAGAGCCAAGAATTTAGGCAATCTCAAGAGCATCCGAGCCATGTTCTTCAAACGTAAAGCTTCAGAGCCTCCTCCCTCAACGGAGGAAAATGCAGCTTCATCCAGCCAAGCTTCCACCGACTCTACCAAGCAATCCCCCTCATCCGATGAACAAACCCAGCCACTTTCCTACGAGTTCCGCATGCGAAGACTAGCCCTCCTGCAGCAGCGCCTCGGCACCATCAAGAAGATGGAAGAGGACGCGGCGAAACGAAGAGCGGATGTGAAAAAGGAACTCGAGAGAATTGAGAAGATGCAGCGGGAGACACGGAGTTTTTTGGAAAGTGCGCTGGCGAGAGGGAGGGAGGAGAGGGGGGAAAAGTTGGGAGTAGAAGGGGAAGGGAAAGGAAAGGGGAAAGAAAAGGAGGAGGGGGAGGTGGAGGTGGAAGAAGAGAGGGGGAGGACAAGGAAGAGGAGGGGCGAGTAGAATAGGCGAGTTCTGTAGAGATGGACAGATGGAGAAATAGAGTGCTTGTGCTCTTATAATGGAATGACCTGATAGCTCGAATACAACTGCAAGGATTGTATGATAAACATGATAAATTAGAGGAGCATCTATGTTTTAAGATCGTAGCAACTCATACATGTACTACCAGTCAGTCTGATAGATAATCCGGCTGTCCACCGTTGGTAGTTGACTTTTCATACCTTCCGCTGGAAGGCATATTGCTTGAGGTGGGCGAAATGTGAATATTATGGTTTTATCGCCAAGGATGATTGGGGATCGATTCAGCCCAGGGTTTGACGGCATTTTGAGCAATTGCAATGCTTTGAGGATGAAACAATCTTTCAAACAATCTTTCTTTACGAATGACGTCGATGCGTGTTTCACACTACCTCAGCTCAAGAAGAACCTCTCGGATTGGACCGATCGAATTATCGCAGTACAGTGCGTTAGGACGTAGTTGTTTGATATTATCTGGGTTCCATGGATCATAATTGCTGGGAAACCACAAAATGGCGATTAGGGCTGCGGAGTTTTAGCGATACTGCCGGCAAAGAGTAAAGTAGGGATAGGGTTCGAAGATGCATTTCATCGAAAGATTAACGCACGAAGCGGCTGTTGGCCCAACCGCCTCAAGCGCCGTAGGCCTGCCAACCACTGTAGCCACTCTTGGGTAGCATCAATCGAATATAGTCACCCAAGTCTCGACACTATGACAGCCAGCATTACAAGCCTTGATTTATGTTAATTTGAGCTACTGGACTGCATTTTATGAATGAGACAGCACAATCTGAGATGATGATTGAGAAACAGGATTGGATATACTGTATTCGACGTTGCCGGCCGCTCAAAAATATTACCAAATCACTAAAAATGATCCTCACTCCAACAACCACGTGCTGCCGCAGTGCCAGCTAAGAAGTAAGCAGTCACACTTTCAGGCTAATAGCTCGTCTACCTCATCATCGCTCATCCACATGAGCACATCCTCCATCTCCCTCACACGACGCGCACAAAGCTCTTCAAGCCTCGCCTTTTCTTGGCGTAAGCGCTCCATGGATTCCTTATGATATTCTCGATTCTCTTGACGCAGTGGTTCTAGCAGTTGGTTTACTTGCTGGAATGCTTGAACCAGTTGCTCGAGACATTCAACATTTTGTGTCTGTGACTTGATCCACTCATCCTTGGATCGACTCTCACGCTCCCGTAGCTCGTTTATGCGTTGTTTTAATGACATAAAATGGAATATCATGAACATTAGAACGAAGAGCGCGAAAGTCGGACCAGGCAAGGAGAGCGCGCCTTGTAAGACCGGGATAGCGCCGACTGCCATGAGGGATGCATAGACAGCGGGAACATAGCGTATGAACCGGGGTTCCCGTTGGCCTTTTTCTTGCTCTGGAACCTGGGGTTCCATGTCTCTTGGGTCTTGTTGCTGATTCTCGATTTCTTGAAGTTCTGAATCTTGGTCCTGAACGTTCTTAAGGGTCTCTTGAATGATCAGGTGATCAGTGGAAGTCAAAGCTGGTTTGCTCGAAGAAGGTTGCGACGACATATCGCGTGAACCTAATAGATTTGTTCCCCAGATGACCGCTGTCGTAAAATGCTATCTTAAGTCAACGAAAGATGATGGTTTTATTGTTTGCAAAGCGTGAGTGGTTTAGGAATATGAAGAGAACGAAAGCTATAGAGGTTTGAGTTCTTTTAATCTCTCTAGAAGTTTTAAGCGCAAGTGTTAAAATCCTGACAATGAGGACTCTTGACACATCTGACACATCGATTAAACTACAGCATATTGTTATGGGAAGAACGTTGCTTCAAAATATAATAGCCAAACAGACATCGAGAATCACGATGACAACAGAACTTCTCGACACTGTGGCTAGTCGCTATCAATACAATGAAACATTACGACGAACATCGCAACTTTAAAATCTCCAAACAACATCAAGACACAAGTCATATTAACATATTAATCCCGCTAAACCCCGCTTGTGGTTCAAAACGTCACCTCGGTAATATGAAATCTGTTCTAATCAGTCACCTTATCAAATTTGACGCGGTGACGCAAAGACATAAGCAGGAGGTTCGACCATCTAGTTATGCCCTACATCTCAGCAATTCGGCCAGAACGCTCCTATATTTCACTGACTTCGTCTCTTGAACTCAGTTGCTTCAGGAGAGGTGTTACTTAATATCTAGAAGCGGCTAATGGGCTTGAAGATTGCCGGAGGGGCATCGAGTCGTATCGTCACAAACACGTCGGAAATCTCTATATTCAAGGGTTTCTTCAGCACAGAGATAGCGATATGGAGATTTGAATAATTTATGATATCTAACAAACCAGACCATCACGAAAACAACCTCAGACACCGATTCCTAGGTCACGAATCATCCCTTCGTCTCACAACCCAGACATTCATGCCCTCAACCTCTCGCCGTCATCTCCCTGCTCCTCTCTGTTCAAGCCGCCGATGGCGGTTCGAATTCCGCGAGCCCTTCTTGGAACTCCTCGCTCAGCATATCCAACCTTCGAAGTACCCCTTTGAACTCGGCGCTGTGCTGCTTCACCTGGTCTGTCATCTTTCTCACATACTCGGCATCCTGCAACAACATTTGCCACTCGAGGTCATCGACCTGCTTTCGGTGGGATTCTCGGGCTTTTTGGAGTCTGTCCTCGAGTTGAAGAACTCGTTGGCAGAGTCGTGCGATTTCTTGCTTTTCCCAAGAATCTGATCCGCATTGCTTATTGCTTCGTGTATATTGTTGAAGTTGTCCTTGTTTTTGGAGTTTTCGGACCTCTTGCTGCTCTTTCCAGCGTCGAGTGTGTTCTTGGGTTTGCTGCTGACGCTCTAGTTTTTGACGTTCGCGGTCTTGATCTCGGAGGGATTGATCCGCATCGTTGGTAGGACTATTGACGGACGGCTGTTGAGCTGCAGTAAGAGCTTTATTCCTTGAAGAAGGAATTGATGTAGACATGTTTGCTGTGTTGGAGCAGTGATCCTGTTTTGGGGGTTTTCGGGCCTGTTGCTGCTCTTCCCTGCGTCGTGTGTGTTCCTCGGCTTGTTTCTGACGTTCTATCCTCAGCTGCTCGCGATCTTGATCTCGAGGGGTGCGATCTACTTTGTCAGCAGAAGGCCCCATGGTAGATGCCTGTCGTGCTGGAGTAGAAGATTTTTCCTTTCGAGAAAGTGAGGAAGACTTATTCCCCATACTGAAAACAATGGCGCACAGATTTCTAATAGCTTATTATCGTGAGATACGATATGTTTATTTCGACAAGCAAGGATGGAAGCTGCATAGCGGAAGAAAGAAGAAAACTGCAGAATTTCCAGTCTCATTTATATTGCAGGGAGTTCTTAAAAGACAGTCACCACAACACCGACAATGAGCGTTCTCAACACAATCACTAAAATAACCCCATCCCTTCGAAACAGTCTCTCTCTAACCCAAATGCATGCAAAACAAAAGGCCAACACAACTACCACCTCTGCCCCTCAGAGCACAATCCCCCTTCCACTACCTCACCACGGTTTGAGCGGCTATTTGGGAGTGAGATTATCGATAAGTTCTAAGATTCCTAGTCACTACCTTTAAAATTCAATACTTATTGAGCTACAATTGTTGATTTTGGTGAAAGTATTGAGAGGTGATGCATACTTATACCCCATCCAAAGATTGTAAAAATCAATACAATTTCTACACATACAAAAGAACACTCCTCCTGGGGCTCACAACTATTTCCATAGACAGAAAATATAGGCATCTCATCTCCTCTGCCATGCACCTGTTCGTGAGCGCAAGGGTTAGTAATTATCAGCAAGTTTATATTTTTGGGTGTTTAAGGTTTGAAATTCTAAAGGCAAAGGTGAGGGAGTACAGTAGAGACGATGGTTCTACCCACAATTAGGTAGAATGTTCTGGTGCAACGATTCGAAGGTCGCTTAGAAGCTTGGTACGTCCTTTTACCCCCCCTTACCCCCTCAAACCCGGCCAGAATCCCTTTTCTGCCGGAACCACCTGTTTAACACACCCAAACAGAGAATCCCTTGGCGCCTTGAACGCACTTTTGGACTCTGCCAAGTACGAGTACCGGCCCTCCACATCCGCAACCAACGAAGCATCCAGCACCACAAACACCACATTCGGAAAACCCCCCATTTTCTCTCCCCACCAAACAACCCTCCCCCCACCCCACCCCACCCCTCAAACACCCCCAAATAAACCCTCCCAATCTCCCCATTCACAATCATCAATTCACCCCATACCTCGCGTATCTCATTGTCAATCTGTTCCCGCTCTCGACGGATGCGTTCTCTTTTCCTCGTCGGAGGGGTCGCATATGTTGTCGAGCCAGTCTTCGAAGCGGGTGAGGGTATTGCCCAATTTTTGGTGGTGGGTGTATTAGGTGTGGTTGTGGTGGGGGTTTTTGTGGTGGTGGTGGTGGTGGTGGTGGTGGTGGTGGTAAAGAAGGTAGGTGGAGGAGGGAGAGGTGGGTTTTTGTGAGGTGGCTGGAGGAAATGAGACAATGATGGGGGTTGGCAGTGTGAGAATCATGGCAGCCGAACTTGTTTTGAAAGGAACAGTTAGGAACAACCGTGATCCAGGGCTCGCGAATGGGATACTCTAAGGAACTCTCACTAGAATCACCCACCAATGCCAACAAACCCCCCCCCCCCCCCTTCACCCCTATCCATCAAACCCCTAAGCCCCCGCCCACAATCTACCACATCTATCAACTCAGCCTAGGTCTCCACTGCCGAAACCATTCTTCAAACCCCTCGAGAAAGATCCATCCGACTTCCGCGGCCTCCTCCTGCAACGCGTCCCAATCGCGTACAATCTCGTCCCAAGCCTGTTCTCGCTCCAGCTCTTCGGCTCGTAGCTGTTGGCGATGTCGTTCTTGTTCCTCTTCGGTGTGGAGCTTTTCGTGGAACCATTCTTTGAGGCGGGTGAGGGTGTTGCCCATTGCGGTTTGATTGGGTAGATCGCAGTGGGATGTTGTTCTTAGGGAGGTGGTTGTTGAGTTAGTAGTGGCGGAGGACCGCGAAGGAGTGGAAAGGGGGAAGGGGTGGGTGGTTTGGAGAGGAAGTATGTGTGTTGAAAATGAGAGCATTGAGGAAGGGGACAATTGGGGATTCCGTTGGACATTGAGATCTTATTAGGGGAAGAAAGCAGGAAACTGTATTTGCGCGGCGTAGAACATGGAATCCAGACTTACAATCTCCAAACCCCACCCTCTCCATTCATCGCCTTCATAAACCCACTCACCTCCCCCAAATCCTCCCCCTTCCCTTTCCTCTGAACACCAGCCCGAACAGGCGCCGGCTCAGACTGTCGCCTATGCCAATTATGACGATTTTGCGGTTGTCTCAAATGCGTCGTGTTCCGGCGAGCTAGATCGGAGTGATCGTTATCTTGCTGTTGTTGACGAGATGCGTGTTGCTGCGCCACCGTTGCCAAACGCCTCCGTGCGGTGTCTGGATATGGGGAGATGGAGTTGCCGGTGGCGAGGAGGGGGAAGGATGAGAGGGTGTCGTATTGGGGTTGCGGGGATTCTTTCCTTAGGGGAGGGGTTGGGGATGAGAAGGTGATGCCCATGGTTGAGGTTGTTGGAGTCGAGATGATGTGCGGTAAGTTTTCTGATATGGGGGGTTTAAACAATCGAGGGGGCGGAATGATGGGGAATGCGAAAGTTGAGAACTACCCGATATCAAGCTTGCGAAGACAAAGGATTGTAGTGACTGTCGGAAGGATGAAGGAAGACAATGGAAGGCTGTGTGCTTGACAATGGGACAAGATAACAAAGAAGTATTCCTCCTACGCCATCCAGCTATCTCTTACTAGGGCGAGTTAGTGTAGAAAGTTCATAGACAGCAACAGGTCTCCACAGATATTTCTAGGTGAACAAGTAGACACAAAGCCTCATTGACTTAGCAGCTCGATTTCAACTGTAGAGCTAATGCGACAACAAGAGTCGGGCAAGAAGACATGCAGAACTGATTGATCCTGACTTTCCTTACTCAAGCGCCACTTTGTACGGTTAGATGTCTGATTTCCCCACATCAATTATTGTTCACTAACATATGACCACCCATGGTACTTACCTCACTGTAAAGATGTGCGACTAGTACCATAGAATTTGATCCTATCACAGCTCCTTGCATGATCCGAGGATCCAATCTTCATCTTTATTCCTGATGGCGTCAGTAGACAGTTTCGTCTGACATAAATCATTTTAGGAAGGTAATTCTACACATAAGAACACGAGTTGATTGCAAAGGAAAGGAAAGCGGGACTTCCAGTTTTATCAGTGGTTTACATATCAGTCACCGCAGCCGAAGCAACTGACGTATGAGCATTGATTGGCCTTTAGGCGTAAATGTTAAGAAATGAAAGGAAGCGAATTTTGCGTGCAACGTATGCGTTATGAGAGATAGCACCTCTGATATACTTTAGGATAGGTACTGTAGAGAAATAGACGAGCCGCCAAAATAAAGAGATTCACAGTGTGAAGAAGGACAAACGCAATAGCATTCAAAAAGAGCGCTAAAGCCTCTATAGTTGTACAAATGTGGAAAAGGGTCCTGATCAGGGACAGACAAACAGCTGCTAGCACAAAACGAGCATAATTGACTCCAAAAGTCTTCTCTTCTCACGCATCCTCCATTCTTTGGTCTTGAAACCTCACCCTAGAACCTTTCACACTATTCGTTTCCAGGTTAAGCGTCCTGCTCTTGCAATCCATCAATTGCAAGAGCATCCTCGGTAGTTGGCAGTGCATCTTCCATCAACACCGGCGCAGTTGTTGTCATAGCACGAACCGGTGTAATCCTGGCTGCAGCCCCAGCCGCAAGGACAACCTAAGAAATCCCCTTCCATGCAGGTGATTCTGTCAAAGCTATATTCGCCGGCGCAACCATTATCATTGCCTTTTCCGTAGGGTACCCCGCATGATCGTGGGATCAAGTTGTGGGCGGGCTCGGCCACGGGAGAGGCAAGGCCAAGGGGGAGGGCCGAGATAGCGGCGAAGGCGAGAAGGAAGCTGGTAGAAAATTGCATTATGGCCGAGATTGTATGATAGATCGTTTGAGGAACTTGCTTGGTGTCGATTGGGCTTGGTGGATTGAAAGCTTGAATCGAGGATGTCTGAATGAGATGCACAGTAAAGAAGAGCGATCGTTAAAGCGTTCTATATCTTGTAAATTAGAAAAACATGGGCAGTGTACAATGGATAGGATGAAGCTATGGATCCTATACTATCCCTCGGAGTACACTGTCATCTTACTTACCGCTTTGGTACCTCGGCCGAAAATTTCACGGGCGAAGAATGACCCAACCCAGGATCCAAGGCATGGCGTAGTATCGGTGACTTCTTGATTTGGAGAGACCTAGCCCCTGCAGCGTCATGTCTATCATCGGAAGGTAAGCCTGCGAGCTGGCCAGTCTGTGTAGTGCTATTCAGCCGCTCCTAGACTAAGCTTCCCATTGCTTATTCTCTGTTCATGGCAAACTTGCAAGAGTGACCTGAACGTCGCGCAAAACAGTATTCCCAGGCATATTGTAGTTGAAGTTGGATTACATGAATGCGACTTACCGAATTAGATGAAGCCCATCGTAGAATCTCGAGATAGCCCTGAACTTTACCTGGAAACCTATACATTTGCCCACGATCCGATTAACTACCTAGACAATGCCACCTGCCCCAAGAGGCTCCACCACCACTCATGCAGGTCAGCTTTTCATTTCACATCAGCTAAATAATCTTTGTTGGTCGAGGGTGGAAGTGATACATAAGACCTACCGTCTACCGTTGACGCAGGTGCTGGTGGTTATGGTCGGTTACTCTGTCAGCTGCTGCTCGGGTATATCAGCGTATCACGCCTAATTTTTATGCCACGCTGAACGATATTGTCATGCAGCTTACTTCATTCCTAGAATCTGAAATAGATGTATAGTATCAAGTAATCGTGATGACAGAGACGTAATTCAACCCATGAGACAACGAGGAAAGTAGAGTAATAACGTGACCGGAAATCCCACCTCCTAAGATTTGACGCATCTCAGCTTGTGCCATATCATGAAGACTTGAAGAACTTACAGCCTCAACTGGGCACATGACCGTCAGAACTCTCGAATGCTGATTCATTGCGGTTAACCAGTTGGCCATGCGGTCGCTTACAGTGAGACGCATATTGCCGAATGTAGCGACGTAGCCTGATATTCCCTACCAATCAAGAACATCTAACAATAAGTTCTGTTGATATGCATAGCGACCTAACATTGTGGGCAATTCAGCCGCATCCATCCGCACCATAGATCTGCGCCAAGCCTGAACATGATAAACCAATTGGACCCTGTGGGAGATACCTAAAGCAGATATGGCTGCGCTGCCGCAATGCTGTATACGCTCCACCATGGGAAGCTTTCTGGAATGGCTGAACTGGTGGATAATCGAGCTCTCCATGGGCTGTTGGACTTTGATCTCACGAAGCATGCGCAAGGCTAATTTGAAGCCTTCACTTCGGAGGTATGTCATGAGACTCGTGTATATTTCTATAGGTAAGGACGGCCGTAATCAAACACAGACGCAAGGAGATGCGCTAACATTGTCCTTCAGCATAGCAGTTCATGGACGTGAAACCTAAGGATGCAGATATAAAGAAATGCTTGGATATGGTCTACTTGTGATAGTTGGCCGACTCAGTCGTCCATTACACCTACTGAGTGTCATGGTCAAGAGGCATGTGTCAAGACCAGCTAGAATTTCCACCACGGTGTTGTCGTAGTGACGCTGACGGTACTGGTCGACGTAATGACAGTTACGCTTGTAGAGGTGATCATCCCCTGAATAATACAAATTAGACAGCTATCTCAGCCATGTGGACTGAGGGAATGGCATACCGTAGGCGAGGCACAAAGCGTACTGTTTGTCGGTACGGGCGTGGTCTTGAACTCTGTGCCTGTCGCGTTCAATGTAAGCGAGCTATTGTAGGAGACACTGGGAGTCATGGATGCGAGGCCGGAAGAGTTGCTGGTAGACTAAGTCAGCTTACATTGCAAATAAGGACTTCGTCGGTCTGACAGCGACTCACAAGGATGGGGATGGCGTGATGGAAGCTGTCGAGCTAGAGTTGCTGGTGGTATCTAATTAGTGTTTGTTTTGAAGTATACTATGATACCACTAAGAGACTTACGTCGTGAGAGGAGTGATGGAGGAAGATGTAAAGGCAGATGTCTTCTTGATCTTGCTTGAGCTGAATCCTGTAGGGCCGGCTGAGGTAGAGAAGTTGAATGTGAGACTCGGGAAGAACGAACTAATGCTAGAGGGAGCAGTGGGTCCAGCAGTACTGCTGTAATTCATAGAGTTCGAAGGGGCGGCCGAAGGTGTAGAAGTGCTGATTGAACTGATCGGAAGAGTCGTGTTGATTAGAAGGGCACTAATGGCTGTGGGATCATCCTCGGGAGCCGCTACAGCAGTTGGAGTCTTGAGGTAGCAATCGGCTCCAGTAGTGTTTGGGAAAAACGTTACACCCCTACAGCGGGCCGAAGAGAAACCGTCGTTGGCAATGGCACACTCTTGTACACAAGCACGGAAATTAGGTTCATCAAGCCCTATGGTGGTACTTCCTCCGTAGTTCGTGTTGCACATAACCAGGTATTGTTGGTCGCTGTAAGTAATTATTGAACCGTTGATAGCCGGACATCCTGTTGCAGTGGGGTTCGGCTCAGGTAAACTACTCGTCGTAGTCGTAACGTTCGCTGGTATAGTATGCGGAGGTTTAGAAGGTGTCGAAGTGGTGTTCGAGGGTGCGTATGTTGGAGAGCCAGAAACGGTTGCTATGGCAGATGAGATTGAAAACGGATATTTGGAACTGAGACTGAGTGTTAAAGTTGTAAGATTAGGCATAGTCGGGATTGTCGGTATTGTACCGCTTGGTGTCGTAGGAGAGCTACTCCATGTTTCCGTACTTATGCTTGATGACTCAGTGGTTGGGGCCGTTGTGGAACCTGTTTTTGGGATGAAAGAGCTGTTCAACGACGGTATGGCCGTGCCAGATGCGGCGCTGCTGGTAGGCATGCTAATGGGCCAGGATGTGCTATATTGAGAGGGCGGGCTGGTAGAGACTTCGGAGGAAGTGTTCATGATAGGGCTCACTATACCGGTTGAGGTACTAATCGTGATAATGGTGCTGACGGTAGTCAAAGGTGTGCTAGTAGAATAGATTGTACCAGTAGAGAGAGGGACAGTCGGTATTGTAGTTGAGTTCCAGGGAGTGGGAGCACTACTGGTGTCTGTCGAAGGAGTCGAGGTGAAAGTTGCGAGGACAGTGGTTGTGCCTCCAGTAACAGTGACAAAATCGATTTCTTTCTGGTAATTGATGGCTTCCTCGGTCCTAGTCTATAGTAGAGCCGTCAGTACGGAAGCGCGGAGTCACCCTTTAGAGAAGGTCATACTATATATGCTGTAGCAGGTACTGTAACGGTATTGGGAATAATGTGAAGGCACGAGCAAGCGCTAGAAACTCCTGATATTATCGCGGCATTCTGCGGTGTGTTATTACGAGCACTCAAGTCTTTGATAGCCAACGCGGCATCTGTAGGCTGTGGACCCCGTTTGCGTAACTGAACCACTGTAGTAGTGCCATATTCTGTAAATGCAGGAACCGTTATAGTTTGGACTACGGTATCAGTGGTAGTGGCCGTCTCGATCGTGGTACTATTGTTGTCAGTCTCTAATATAAGGGAAAGGGTAAAGATAGAACGAACGTGCGAGAAGTAGTCGATACTTCACTGGTAGTGACATCTTCGATGCCAAGATACATGCTACAGAAGGGGACTGTGTCGCTGGGATACTCGACGAAAGACAGAAGGAAGTCATCGTTCACACAAACATCTCTTTTCTTCGTAACCAAACGTCCATAAGCAGGCCCGCACCATATCAAGAGAAACAGGGCCTGGCACCATGTAGAAAGAGTGAGATGCATGATTGCCCGAGTCTACTGTTTGTTGAGAAAGAAGCAAGTAAAAGAAGAAACGAGACCCTGGATGGGAGGTAGAAGGATAGCAATGACCCATGTCTTTATATGTATCAGAGTGATGGCTTGAATGCCTTGCAGGCCAGCCTTGGAGTAGCATTTTTCAAAGGAATGCATCAAGTCGTGCCCAAGGGGTTTTGTCCGCGGTATGCATGGCATAACCGAGAGACATATGAACCAATATAGCAAAAGACGCTGGAATCGTTTTCCATTTACGAATAATACGCGTTCTATATCTATGATCGTGAAAGTTGCGTTCAGCAGTCAAGGTTTTGAGATTGCTGGAGGTTCTGAAGGAAAGCCTCATGGATGTTGTGATAAAGTTCTGGTGCGTCTTCGAATGATCGACGCCAGCCGAACAGTACATACAGTATTCCGTACTCAAAGAACCGTCCTGCATCCCAACCTCCTCTTGCCTTGCAGTATCATTTCTGCACGGAACACTGCGCCTTCTGAAACTTGCTGCAAGCCGCATTCCATGGGCGCCTGTGCATCCTGCCTTGGCTTTGGCCGACGCGATCAAGATACTGAGGTATGTGGAGCCATCCCTCGCTAATGCGCGGTACTCATTCGCCCTTGCAAAGAACCCCGAGACTTCTGGACTTCTCTCCGATGATCCTTACCGAAATCACTACGGTTCAAATGCCCAAAATGTACAAAGGCCAGTCTATCAGCCTGATCCGGAATCACTCCGTCGCGAAAGAGAAGCTCTAGAGGGAATCTGTCATGCCATGTCTGAGTGAGACTCACCCTACTTCGCTAGATGGGACCATTGATGGTAACGGTTTATGCAGTGAGGTCGTTGACATTTTCACAAAATTGCCCCATATGCCAGAACATGGTAAGAAGGACTCATACGCCCCTCTAGCCGTTCATTTGCTAAGTCGTACAGCAATGCGAAATCGCTCAACGTCGCCCTCACCCCGAAGAAACGAAGAAACCGATCCTGAAATTCAATCTATGGCAATGACTTACATGACTGTAAGGAGGGGCCGTGTGGGCCAAATCTCTAGTGCGTTAAACAAGGATGAGCGAGATTGGAAAGCAGCTAAAGCAGTAATGGGATAAACCTTGAGTGGAGCCCTACTCTTGCATCATTGGACGACACATACTTGCGCCCTTACCGTGCTGTTGTGAATACAAGCAGAGAGACGCCACTGCTGTACTGGTGCCGCTCTGGTATGGTCTTACTGGGTTCGAGGCTACAGACGCATCCTACGGGCAAGCCACCCCAAGCATCTCCCGCTGATACGGAGTGTCTAAGAAGCCGTCATCATGTTTGTTCCGAGTGCCTGAGGAACGTTTCATAGCAGCAGCACCCTCCCAACCCACCAGAATTACTCATCTTTCCACCTACGCTGCGAATTACCAAACCCTAAATCGGATCCTATATTGCGAGGTTCGCTGGGGTGTTTCCAAGAATACAGCAAATAGCATATTACTCCTGCCATATAGCCTACAAACCAATGTTGCCGGATCAAGATCACGATGGTTCACTCGCTTAATTTATACGCCCTCTCATCCACGAGGATGAGGTGAAGCCGGGCTTCTTAGTGTCCTCCAATCTGGCTGCCTAGCGAAGCCTGGGCACTTGTACTCTAGTCAACGCATTTGCTCGTTAATCCCGTTATCTCGCTCTCAACCAATCAATGCATCAAAAATCCACCTTTAATGATAGTGTCCCTGAAACCTGGGCTTAGACTCTCTTTATTACGGAGTACCTAGATGCCCACTTGTTACCCCTTTGAAGCGCCCTCCCCCCTGGAGTACAAGGCAGACTCCCGTTCTCTTCTACGCTGCGTAGCGACCGAGATAACCACGGGCTCCGACGGCGGTGAGAAGTTCTTGCCGTGGGTTGCAGCCCTATCACAAGCAGGTTACAGTTGGGTATACCTGCCAAGCCTGAGGCTACTAGGATTCTAGGACGTCGAGCCAAGCGGATCGATTTGGTATATCTTGATGCCCTTGTGAGGTTGTAACGCGGGCGAAAATATATATTCCAAGATACATTCATATTGCACTTTTGTCACCAGCTCTTCTGGATACATAGAAGCCAATCGCATTATACGCGACTCCCACAACAGAGTCTGAGTATTGAGGGAACTGAACACGAATGCCCCGCAGATGTGAGACGAAGACGAGGCGTCCTAGAACCAAGGTTTGGAGCCAGATTTCTATTTCTCGGGTCGGCTACCTAATGCCTCAACCCCAATTATTGCACTCGAGTGGCTTCTCAGATTATTAATTATTGTCCTCTAATTAGGTATCAAAGACGCCTCAGCCGTCTCGATGGTTCCCGGATAGCGGGAGTTCAAAGCTCTTAAGAGCATGAATCTGACAAGGCGAGGCTTAGGTCTTAGATCAGTGCTTGCGGATGGAGTTACTGCATATTCTAGTTGCAAAGCCAGAGATTAGCGAAAAGCTACGTTACTGTAAGGTGGAGTAGGGGTGTGTATATAACACGATTTTACAATTCCTTATCAGCAACGAGTTTTAGGATGACAGTATATTTCCAAAAAAAAAAATACTAAAGCGGGGACAAGATATCCAAGAATAAACCAAAGCAGCTTCTGTAACCAAAAAGGTAATCTAGTGTTGGATCTACCAGCGCGAACATCACGGTTCAAGGACAACGCAATGAACACAAGCATAAATCCCGTGGCGCCACCAAGCTGTTGATGTTATATATTGATCGGAGATTCCAGTACTTGTAGCTTTTTCCTTCTGAAAACCCAGAAGAATATAACCATTATCACGGCTGCTTCGCAATAAGAAACCACCGCCGCGCCTATCCCCTACTTATCATCGAGTGGTGTGGCAGAACCTCGATTTGCCAAAAGTACTCGGAATAAGAGGTGCAAAAGCCGAGTTTTCGAAGGGAATGGCGCGCTTGATCGGAGCGTGAATAATACAAACTTGTGAACTTCACTACATGTCGGTGCCCACGGCATCAGGAAATCAATTCTTTCAGCGCTGGTAAAAACCGGTACACGTAAGCGCTGGATTTAGCCCATCTGACATTTTCTTCTCCTAGCCAGTGGCGTGCATATTCCATGTCAAGTCATTAAAGCATGATTTTTTCAGTGAATCTCTTTCTCCATTGAGGTTCCCACATTCGCGAAACGTCGCGTTTTCTTATATTCACCTCCGGGATCGCCTTCTGCGCATTTGGCATATTCTCGGTACTCTCCGTTGTATCGTCCGCAGTCGCCAATCCACTATGTCCATCATTACAGCTCTCAAGGGGAGGGAGTTTGTGAAGTAGCATTCTCCACGAGTGCTGGAGGGACAATACGAGCGTGAACGGAAGATCACAACCCTTCCGGAGGAGGCCGTTTTCCTGCAAATGAAAGTTCATTCGCAGTATTCATACTTCGAACATACTTATCCGGCAGTGAACATTGTGCTTCACAGAATGCTGTAAACTTCTTTGCTGGGAATATGTACGGTTTGCCACCGGAAAGGTCGTGTATATACCGTCATGAGTACCCACTCTCTTTAGGAATGCGGACCTCATCAAGAGCTTGAAGTCTACAACTTGTACTCGAACCGATCAAGAAAAATTCCCTTGTTCATCTAGCGTCTATCAGAACCTCCAGGCGGCACGGAAGATTCGAATAGAAGATATAAAGTGACGTAAGGTACGTTGGTTTGTAGGTCTTGATCTTACAGCGCTAAATTCGTGTTAAGCACCAAACATTATATGCATCTTATATGTCCGATTCTATCGAGGCTGCTCTCATCTAGGTGGCGAGCGATGATGTCAGACCCCCAATGGAAACTCCACCGCAGAGTGCTCGGCGATCCTTATGGGATCCAAACTGGTAAAGGATGGTCGGTGCGGCCAATGTAAGGATAGGGGCATAGGTCCTCTGCGTCGGATCGGGGAGCTCCACAGTGGTGAGCGAGGTTTTCCGCTCATGCGGTCGGAATTTGAGCGGACGCAAGTTTGTAGGAGTCGAGGCCAAGTGTGGTGTAGATATCAAGTATGTGGGTGCCCGTTCGGTATCTCGTTTGACGATTATGGCCGTCCACATTTCGAGAATTTGAGACAATGATTCTTATTGGCACGGTCGCGGCGGATCAAGTATAGTAGGTCTTCCGAGTCGCCTTCTCGTATTAAAACGCTACCTCCTTCACCGCCAGATCTCGAGGGGTTTTTGTGAAGCGGCGTTCCCCAAGGATGCTGGAGAGATCCTCAGCGTGAACGAAATATATTAAAAAAGATCTCCCGGATTAGGTCTTCTTCCTGCAAAAAAGTACTCATTTGCAGTATTCATACTTCAAAAAACGTCCTTATCCGGCAGTGAACAATGTGCTTCACAGAGTCTTGTAAAGTTCATGCTGGGGACAGATTTGGTTCGCCATAAGGAAGATGTGTATATAACGCCATGACTGCCCGCTCTCTTTAGGGATGCAGACCTCATTTGAGAGCTTGAGATGTAGAAGCTGCAATCTTACCCAATCAAATCAAAATCTCCTTTCTATTTCTAGCTATTTCGAATCTCGAGTCGAATCTTCAGACATCGCGCAAGAATCAAATAGAAGACATAGGTTGAAGTAAGTAATGCTGGAATGTGAATCTGGTTCTCTAGAGCTGACTCTATATCAAGCACCAAACATTATGTGCATCTTATATATCCGTTTCTATCAAGGCTGCTCTCACCTAGCTGGTAGCCAATGGCTGTGTCCGCTCACGACTGGAGATGTCCCCCAAGCTTGCGCGGAGATGGCTGTCGGATCCCGCGTCGTAGTGGAAGATCGCTGCTTTTCAATGTTCATATGGCAACAAGCGTTGGTATCAGGTGATGGAAAGCCATCTAGTAAAAATTTCACTCATACCGTCGGATTTTGAGCGGATAGGGAGTGTCCGTAGACTAAACGGCCAATGGTGGAATAATTATCGAGTATCTGGATATGTATTCGGTACCACGCGTGATATTAATGGTCGTTTAGTATTTGGATTTGGAGATGTTCATAGCGGCCGGGCGAGGAGTGTCTGAAAAGCCGAGACATTGAAATACTTGTCATCAGATATCAAGAGAACTTTCATACATAGCTTTACCTAGTCATAAGTCAAAACACAATTCCCATCACCACATGCCCACAAGTTAATAGTTATAAAGCAGCATCCTCTGACGGTGTTGAAACAGAAAACGAAAGTGTGAATGAGAATGGGAAGCCGTCGACAATGTACAAAGATATTCACAGCAACAGATCAAGTAATGCAGCGAGTCAGCTTTCCTTTGTTACTGGGAAACTTGCCTATTTAACACCGAGAGTTCTTTCTCTTTACTAGGTCTTCAACATTATCGAATAATTTGACATCTGCAAGTCGTACTCGGACCTGTTTCCTTTTAGCAATCTCAAACCTCTATTACGATTTCTCTCGAGACGCACGCGCAAGAATCAAGTACCTAAAGAAATCGATCGAAGTAAGTCGACTTCCGAACAGTTGGTCTGATTGGATAAAGCTGATACCATCATAAGCAACTTGCATCATGTGCAATTGCAAGCCTCAACTCTTTAGTCGCTGCAACCATCTACAGTTGAATTTAGAACCCTGCGCCGGCAGTAAAAACGGTACCGAGCTATGCTTCATCCCCGTCCAGGAGGCAGAATACGACGCCAAAAAGAACGGCTTCCTTGAAACGGATGATTATTGCAATGATTGCACAGAACAGATCAGAAACGCCCTTCATGAAGGGGTTTCAAGGCGGGATATAGGTGCAAGTGAACGTTCAAATCCATCGAGCCGATCGCATTTGGCCAAGCTGTGCGGGTATGAATGGATTGGGGAGACCCGTGTAAAAAATACTCTGGGAGTAGAACAAGTAATAAAGAGATTTCGATTATGGGGTCAAACAGTCACCTGCGAATGGTATTACAGTGGTTATTTCCCCAAAACGATTAACGTAGTGTCGGAAGCGCCAGATTTGGGACAATGACCCTAGCCAGAACGGTCGCTACGACTCAAGTACCTAAGCCTTCTCAGTGGCGTCTCATACTAACACGGCCGGGCGAGGAGTGTCTGCGGAGTTTGAGGGGTTGACGAAGTAGGATCGGGGAGACTTGGCTGTATTTAATGTACATGCTAATGTATTCTTGATACCTGCCCAAAAAGTTTTTCTTAAGCTCAAGCACATAGAATTTCGAGATAGGAAAACCCTCAGTTATAAAGGCATCCATGCCGATAAGCGACAAAAACTGTACCGTCGTTAAGTCTGACAAGTCTTCTAAACCATATTCACGCATTATATGCTTCGCCGCACTTGTCGTCGACACTTGCTCTCCACGCGCTTAGTTCGTGCTTCCTTGAGCCCGATTGACACTTGGTAGTATAACATCGTACTCTACTTGTTGCTGGATCACTAAGAATGTTACTCTTCGAACGTAGGCAGGAGAGAGGACTTATCATTAATCAAAGGTCTAGAACGTCTTTGGGAGGAAATTGAAGTCGGCTCGGGCGGTTGTTGTCGTATAATCTGGCTAGCTCAAAAGACCTGATCACGTGAACGTATCTTACCTTACTGGCTATGCTGCGCCGTACTTTCATCCTGTCAAACTTCCCTTTTTCAGGCTCTAGAAACTAAGGATGGTCTCCAGTCTCTGATTCTTGTAATATGCCCGAGGTTTAAAAACGGGTCTTCTCGTTCCAGTTCAACCACAGGACAATGCATGCTTTGAAGAGGCACTGGGCAGTTTGATTTAGAATGGCTCGCTGACGGAGTTGCGGAATTGATGATCTTCGGATTCTGTACACCTTGCTTAGGGGCCGTTCTTCCCTTCCCAAGTTCAGTACCTGATCTGGTGTCCACAGACTTTTCGTTGGCGAGAGTGGATTGGTGCTGAAACCTTGAAAGCGAGCAAGAAATGATAAGCCAAGGATTTTGTTCACAGATGCTTGCAGCAAAATATAACGATGACCATTGCAGATGAACAAGTGGGAAGCTCGATTCGGGATTAGTAGAGATAAGTACATAGAGAATATGAAGTTTGAAGCGGAATCCAAAAGACCAGCCAGATGCCATACGAGACGAACAGTCGAGTAGCTTCCAACACATGTCATTTACCAACCTGCCTACTGATTTGAATTAGCAGCCAGACCGGCAAACCCCTTCGAGCCCAGTAAGTCCTAACAGTCAACCGCTTTGCAGTGGCCCTTTACATCACGTGATCGCTACAGGACATGTCAATGCGCCTAGGTACCTTGGGACTCAAAACAGTGGGCATATTGAACAATCGACGGCTTTTTCGAGAATACTTAAAAGTCAATTTCGAATTCTTTTAGTATCGCAATGAATCATTTGCTGGTTGCAGGGCATTCAACCATGGGTCGGATGTACGGCATGAGATCTGTTCGTTCGCCTCCCTACCTCCTTGTTCGTTCCGACTTGGCCACAAAGCTAAGAAAGGGTTCGTAACTCATCACATTACATTAGCAAACTCTTAAGAAGCCATATGAATAAGTGCTAGCTCTTGAATCAAGGGGTGGCCACTGACCAGGAGGCATACAATCCTGCTGTTCAATCACCCCTGGGTACGAATCAGGACGCAGGTCACACTGCAGAAGGATACGTATATCGTACCTGATTGACTCTTAAGATTTTAAACCGTGGTTTACCTTACTGTGTAGATTAGGGTTAGCGCGTAGCTCGAGGCTGGTTGGTGCACATCTGCCGTAGACTGCAGCAAGTGCCGGGACCCAACCACCGCGCAGATGCTGACATGAGAATCAACACGCTTATACTTTAATTCCTGCAGGCCCGCGAGCTGGTCTCCCATTTGTTAACGGTCCGCGTCCATCTCCTCTCGCGCACGCATTAACTCTTGCTCCCGTGAGTCTGATGGTCCCAGCTGTTGGGTACAGACGTTATGGTGGAACGGTCCTGCATATACTACGGATGTACGTAGTAGTAAAATTCAACGTCACCCAACATTGCGCAGAAGCAAAATCCGATCATTCTTGGTAATTGTAGATTTTTTGTATAAATGTATGAGGCAAATGCTGACGCGACCATTGGGTTCTCATTGGCTATGATGTCTGTTGCTTCCTGCCACACCGGTGTGCTACTAAATATTATTGTGATAGGGGTCAAGCGAGCTAGCGAGTACGATAGCAAGATCAATATCTAAACTTGGCAGCCTCCTGTGCTGATTCTCCTCGGAACTGTACATATTGATGACTTCAGCCGGTTGGGGGCTCTCTCGAGGCTGAGGCAGCATAGGGATCGACGATGTAAACAACGCACTGTTCAGCCATCCCCAGCCTTGTGCCATATTTCTGGACTTGCTACCTTGGCATTGGCTAGCCGGCGACGTGGTCTTCGTGTAGATTGAAACCCAGAGTACGAGTCGTGTGGTTGCCTGCAGGGGATAACGTATGTCCGGAGCTGGAGACATGGACGGAGGTATTCCGATATCAGAAGTTCGGCGTTCTGCATTGTGATATGGACGCTTAGCATGCAGTAGGGCACTGGTGCACGCTGAACCTGGTCACAGTCAAAGATCTGATGCTCGTCAGCGTATCCTTAGCCGATGTGGTACGGATTGGATTCGAGGCATGCAGGTGCGGAGGAGACGGGAGAAACGGAGTTGATGTCATGGTGGAGAGACATGATCAACGGTGTGGGTGGGGTTGGAACAGCCAAAGAAAAATAGGAGCTAAGCATATTGACGAGTCGGATGATACCCCCGGGCATCCACCACGGTGCAATACCTGGAAGCTTCGGCAGGAGCGAGACGGCTGTGTAAAGATGAAGTCGTTGTTAAATCTCTAGCTTCAAAATTCTAGTGGATGGTTGAGCACGTAGCTTGGAAGCCCCGCAGTTGATAGAATGTGGGTACCCTGAGGAGCTGAAGAAACGGACAAGGGAAGTCCTGGTCCAACTCTGTGGAACACCAAGTCCAATGATCGAGCAAATAATCGCCTCCCGTCCTCATACGAGATGTTCGAGGCCAATCTGTCACATTCAGAGTGTCTTGAGGCCCTGCATCTAAAGAGAAACTAACGGAAACTGCTGCTGAACGCGAACTTTCACCAGTGGTACGGTAGGGGTACACCTAGGAACCAAGCCGGAGACCGGACGGAAGAGCTGAAGCTCATGTGACAAACACACAGCGAGCAACCTGCATATAGCAAGGATAGGAGGAATCATAGTGTATTGCAGAAACACGGCTTGAACGGAGAGGAATGAGGGAACTGATAGCTGTAAAGCAGATGACTGGACGTAGAGAAAATCTTGCTAAACCTCGTATCATGTTGTATCCGGAGATCAGCACTCGATAGATATCCGTTGGCTGTGGTTGCCCAATTCACTACTTCTCACATGTTCCACGGGAGCTGCAAAAGATTGTGACTGTCGATCAGTGGGCCTGGGTTGTAGTGATTGGTGGGTAACGTGGCCGGTGAGCACGTTCAAGGCTCCCGAAAGGGGATTTGCTTTGTTTAGTGATAGCCCAGCCGTTTGTTGCCGAAGGAGTGAGCGAGCAAGACCACAAAGTCACATCACGTTGGATGCCCTCGAGACATAAATACCGCGTTGAGATCCCCCAATGTTTCGACTCGCGCTCAACATCTCGAACTCCAGAAATCTAGCCATTGAGCTTCCTTAATTTTCAAACACCTTCGAAAGATCTGACGGCTTGTGTCAAAGGCTCTTCATACCTGTACCAGGTTCGTACCAAACATTGGATATCATTCCATCTCAACCGCTAAGGGTGGCTGCAGCATACACCCCGTTTCCACGTGGTACAATATCCTCGGACGTCGATAGCCAACACTTTGTAGAAAGCAAAGCTTTTAAGTAAGAACGGAACCCCCATTTATTGGAGACCTTGCTGACGTTTGGAAGATTGGATCAGAACAGCTCAAAAATGTGCTTTTTCGACCAACACCGTTTTGCTTGCGGCGACTGGAAATGGGGGCATTTTAGACAGCATTGCAACAGGGAGTACCGCACAGGTGAAACTTGCGGTATGAAACTGATTATGCAAACCGTCCCTGTCAGTCAGAAATGCAAACTCTGCGACAAGATCGATACGAAACAACGGCGCCGTAGCGCAGAGGTAGATCGGATCAGCCGCTGGCAGCGAGAAGGCAGCAAATTCCGAGCCTCGATTGACCGGTCGTACGACATGATCAAGGTCTTGGACAAAGAGATATATGAATTGGGAAGCGAGCGTCAGAGAAGACTTCAGGCTATTTGAGATGGCAGGTGTTGGCTTGATATGGTAATGCTGATGACGGAGAAGCTGAAGTTTCGGATGTGCGGTCATGTAGTACGCTTTTGTTGCGATGAAATGATTGGAGCTTCCGGTGGATTTGACTTATGGCTGCATGGATACCTGGTTCTTATTTTTTAGCTAAAGAATCTCCGATGAAACCCATCTTACCTTTGAAGATGCTGATGTGCTGCTATTCGCTGATGGCTTGACGCTTTGGGGATTTGGAACAACTATAGCCGCCAGGGCTACCGTGCCGAAGTCGATCTTGCCATCACTATGGACATTTTCAATGAGGGAGATAAAATCAGAGTGGGCATTAGCAAGTATTTGAATGAGAAATGGTATAGGTGGATTCGGGGAGAAAGAGTAGAAAGCGAGTGGAGACACGTAGTTGTTGCGTTGGCGGTCGGCAGCACTGTGATGCAGAATTTACTGGACGGCGGTATATTTGAGTACGCAGCTCTAAGGGTATTCCAACCATCAAACAACGGTCACGTTTATATTTATTTTCTTACCAAGGTACAGGCATAGTAGGGATGCTTAGAATGCTTGGACCGCTAGCTCTCTGTAATGAAGGCAAGATTTGATCAGAGTTAACATGAACGTGCTACTAGAGCAGACAAAAATGGAAGGGTTGTCTGGTTGTCTTCGGAGATGTTGACCCATCTGGCCATCGGAGTTGTTGGTTGTCAGGTCTGGCGATTGCAGTCTCTCTGATGAGAGCACCAATTCCTGAAATGCTCTTTCGTCCACGGTACGACAGTCTCAATGACATCTACTACTACAATATCACTCGAGCGCCCTAACGCCAGAATGCTTTCAACTTCAGTGTTGAACCAAATTCATCAAGTATCGGTGTCTTCTTGTTTTGCCAGTCCATGCTCCTGTAATAACGTGGTAATTTCGTCCGCACCCCAAAGATGGTGATAGACGGTCCCATTCTTCGTCTTTCCCACCGTAGCAAATTCGACTTGAAAGGGTGTCAGCCAATTTCCTTGGTGCTTTAGATATAATAGGGCCACATACTTTTCTCACTGCTTAGCTTTGTTGAATCCATCGTCTTGCTGAGGACCTTGACTGCTAAACCACAGGCCTCCTTCAGATCGCATTCCTCCTTGTAATCCTGCTTCAAGAGACTTTGAGCACTAGCATTGTTCGCCCCTACGCTTGTCGCTTTCCACCCTCCATAGTTTCCACTTGGATTGCTTTGATATAACTGGAACTGGCGCTGAGGATCATAGCCGGCATATATGAAGGAGACACCAAACGGCCGTAAGCCACCGTGTTGAGTGTACCCTTGCTTAAGATCACATAGCCGTCGAACTAGCTGTTCGCAGGGAATATCTTCGTTGTAGGTGAGGAGGTATCTTTGCGCAGCCTGGCGAGCATAGTTGATTAGGATATTCGCATCAGCAGTCATGCCTGCTACAGCACATATCATGTTGCTAGATCATGTAAGTTCGCGTCCATGTGACAGTTTGTCATAGGCTGCAGAGTGCTCTTACTCATTCAAAATGTAGAGCTTCTCCGCTGAAGTGTCCTGTTCAAGCAGCTTGCTCGTCACTTTTCTCTCTGCAGCTAGAACTATTCCATCGCTTGCTAGTATGCCAATAGCTGTACCAGCGTGCGAAATAGCCTCTAGCGCATATTCAACTTGGTATAGACGACCTTCGGGAGAAAATATTGTAGTCTGGAATCTCCAGATTAGCTCCTGCTCCTCGAGGTTGAGGTGTTTTGGATCGACATACCCTTGAGTCGTATCTTCTTGACATGTTGCTTAAAGGCGAAGGGTCAGATTGAGGGGTGAGGGCCTTGTAGAGCTTGCAGGAGCTGAATGGGTTTTGCAGCGAGTGGCAGACTAGATGGAGGAATGCTGAGAGCTTCAGGCTTCGTTCTCACGCGTAACTGTAGATCGACCCCTAAACCTAATGTGTCCAAGGCTTCGGCGAAAGTACAGACCGATCAGCACCTCGGTTCTTATAACTCCTCCCTTCGCTCTCTTCAACTTTGCAATTAGTGTAGGACTTGTAAACCTCTTAGTATTATTTTGAGAGTGTTCTGTGGACCCAAGATGCTCAAATCAACACACAGGCCTACTGTAGCTTCTCCACTTCCGGCTGGGTGGACAGAGCACAAAGCCCCTACAGGTAAGTAGACCAGCGGAGTTCTTAGTACCTTGCTGACCGTCCTAGTACGAGTGCTAATTGATACGCATCAGGACACCCATACTACTATAATGCTATAACTGAAGAATCTACATACGCTCGTCCGCTCGAGACACAACAATTACCAGTCAAATCCCAGCAAAGTATAGGACCAACATATGGGGAGCTCCGTGGTGGGACTAATGCCGGCTACTCCAACGAGATATTTCCCGGCTCTGCAGGTTTTAATCACCATCCGTTTCCACTAGGTAATGGCTATCGCGAGAGGGGAGCCTTTAGAGGAGGCCAGAGTCGTCAGCAGCCACTTCAATCCGCGGATCGGCCAAAGTCAAGGCACCTAATTCCCGGCTGTGAACCATGGCTACTTGTATACACAAAGCTTGGAAGGCGCTTTGTCCACAACCCAGAAGAGGGGGAAAGCTTCTGGAAATTTCCCTTGGACGTGATGAAAGGCGTTGTTGATTACGACAGGGTGCAACGAGAGACCAAAATCAAGAAGGAGAGGGAGGAGATGTTGGATAGCAATGATGAAGGTTCACTTGCAGCCGCCGAAGAACTGGTAGCGATTGAGATCAAAGCTCCTACTGCAGCTCCAGCACCCATTGCGTGTAACGTTAAGTCCGAGGTTGCCGAAGAGGAAAGCGAGGAATATGAAGAGGTCGAAGTCACGGATGAGGAGGACGCTGAGAACCCCTCAAAGCGTCAAAAGACGGGGGAGGAAAATCCCGATCAGCCTGTTGAATTCAATGAGGACGACATTGCATACCAATTAGCCGCTATGGGTCAGGACTACGGTCTCGATCCAGGCGAATATGGGGGCGGAGAAGGCGAGGATCTGGAGGAAGGTGCAGAAGGCCTTGCACTTACGGAAGAGGATTCAAGCGCACTGTTCAAGGATATGTTGAACGACCACCATATCAATCCATACAGCCAGTGGGACAAAGTCATCGAAGCTAGTCACATTGTTGAAGATGACCGTTATATTGTTCTACCAAACATGAAATCAAGAAAGGAAGTTTGGGGTGAGTGGAGCCGGGAAAGGATACTATGGCTCAAAGAGCGACGAGAAAAGGAAGAAACGAAAGACCCTCGTATACCATACCTCTCTTTCCTACAGACTCATGCAACGCCTAAGCTATACTGGCCTGAGTTTCGGCGGAAGTACAAGAAGGAACCGGCTATGCGTGACGTGAAGCTCTCTGACAAGGAACGTGAAAAGTGGTACCGTGATTACATCAACCGTAAGATGCAAACCTTGTCTTCAACATCAAACGCTAACTTCATCTCCCAGGCCTCAAACTCCCAGAAACAACATTAAAAGCCGACCTCGTTACCGTCCTGAAGTCCATACCCCTCCACCTCCTCAACCGCTCCACAACACTCGAAACCCTTCCTCTTCCCATCCTTACAGACCTCCGCTATATCTCCCTCCACCCCTCTATCCGGGATCCCATGATTGAGACCTATATCGCAAGTCTCGCCCCTGCCCTTGACAATACGAAAATCTTACCCGAAGAAGAAGAGGCACGAATGGAGGAGAGACAGCAGCGTGAGAGAAGGGAGAAGGCGTTGTCGGAGCGGCAAAGGCAGGTGCAGGAAGAGAAAAAAAGGCAAAGAGGGCATTTGCAGGCCAGTAAGGGAATTTTGAGGGAGGGAGAGGAGGAAGTTCAGCGGGCAATGAGGGTGGGGAAGGAGGGGTTGAGGGGGTATATGGAAGGGGCTGTGAAAGTCAAGGAGCATTGACGATCTTTCTTCAAATATAACACATTGAAACATGAACGACAAGCATCAAAGACGTTTACCTACAGTGTGAACTGTTGTACAATTCGGAGCGCACCACTGACCCCTTTCTATGAAACACAAAGCAGCTCGATCCCGAAGCGACTTCCGGAGGGTTGTCATAACTCATGCAAACGCCCGCTTGAAAACCAGTACCGAGAAATCGCACCGTAGCATCACCATCGTAGCCTTCGCATCAGAGCATCTGCATCACCTTACCCAAACGCCCCATCCATCTCCCTCGTCATCGTCATCGCTATCCTCTTCATCGCTTCCACCATCCCCACCACTCTCCACGTCCGCCTCCTCAGCCTCCTCCCTCTCCGCCTTGCCTCCATCCCCATTCCCGTCGTCCTTCCGTACCCTCAACCCCTCCCTCTTCTCCCTCAGCTTCCGCACGCGCTCCTCCAATTCAGCCATCTCCTCAAACTCTTCCTCCAACCTGCGTGCCGCATCCTCTTTTTCGCCCTCGAGTTCCTCTTCTCGCTTTTCCTTTCTCTGTAAGCTGGCTTGTTCGCGCGACTGCGCGGCGAGTTCGGCGGCTGTAAGTGGGGCAGCGGTGATGGTTGCGGCAGCGGTGAGGGCGGAGGGTTTGCTGGGAGGGGAGGTGGGAGGGTTGGCGATGTCGCGTTCAAAGGCGGCCCATTCGGCTTCGTCAACTTGGGCGGCAGAATCTGGAGGTGAGGGACGAGTAATTGTGAAATCGGCTTCAGTTGGTTCGGCGGGCAGTCTTGAGGCCTTTGTTGCTGAGTTCTCTGGAGCCCGCGCTTCTGGCCCAGCCGACCCTGGCTTTGTACCGTTTAGCTTGGTAGTGCCTTGGCTAGAGAGATTCTCTGGTACATTGTCGTCGGCTTTGGTCCGTTTCCTCAGATCGTCGCCATCATCATCTGCTTTGCGTTTCTTGCTACCATTACTATTGCCGGTAGTAATCGAAGCACTGCTGGCAGCTGTGATACCGTTGCCAATTGAATTCGTACCGTTGGTTGCATCGTCATCAGGTTCCTCAGGTGGTGGTGGTGCGCCAGGTGGTCGGCCAAGAGTTCCATCACGTATCCTCTGAAGGCGCATCGCATGTTGATCAGAGCGGAGGTGCTTGTTCCAAAATGACTCTGATTTGAGCTGGATATGGCATACGAGGCAGACGAGAGTACCAGTGGTGGAATAGGTAGCATGAGGGTGATTGATGCGACGTGAGGCGCGCTCATTGCGTAGCATCGAGCGGACGTCTGCCATGGTGGTGTTTCTAGCCAGTATGAGACCCGTAGACTATGGTGGTGTATACGTAGGATTCCCTAAGGTTGATGTAAATAGTGCACCTTCCATGCTCTGAAGCTGGGGTTGGGCTGCCGTTGAGGTCGTCTAGCGCAATATATCAATGTGGAGTCAAGACGTTAGGTCCACTAGGTACTCTAGGTGCGGGAAGTCACGACCAACCCAATTTGGCTATGTATATACATCAAAATTTCACCATAACTTCGTTTTAATGCCCTGACCACTAATTTCAACTAGCTGTTCGCATCTACGAGGCATTTCGCTGATTCTAGCCCGCATTTCATCCGTAGTAATCCGATCCCATTCTTCGAGAATTATCTCTTTTAGCTCCTTCATGTGCCATTCCCGCTTCCTAATACGTTGTTTTAATATGTTCCAAACCCCTAACATCTTTTCCGTGTAGTACTTGTTAGTCATGAAGTTTCCTTTTGGCTTGACCTCCGGATCGTGAGGTTTTCGCGCCTCTCAGTCGCGTACTCGTTCCTGATACTTTTCTTCCGTTTGATATTTGCTTCGACGAGGTTTAGGTTCCTATTTGACTGGCTTCATAACCGAAGGATCATTCTCATCGTTATAGAAAATCAGGGGACCTTTGGCGTGCCATGACACGAAGCCAGCCATGGCAGTTTGACTTCCTGAGTATCAGGCATTTCCTGCAGGTTATCTGAATGTAATTGAGTGCCCTCTTCTCTAAGAATACAGCCGCGATAAATCTGACTCGGATCAACATGTGCTTCGTCTGTAAGAGTCACATATTGCCAGAAGCTTTTCATCGTTTTCGATTTATAGTCATTGTCGTATTGAACACGAGCTTTCTTGTTTGCAGAGCTAATCAGCTTGATTGCAGGTCTCCTTCCCATTAGGATTCTTGGTTTATGCTTAGCACAGTGAGCTCTGAGTGTACGAAGGCTGAAAGGTAACTGATGATGAGCTAATTGAGCTTCTAAAACTTGATCTCGTACGCGATTTGTGACAGGATCGACTAGACGTTGTAAAAGCTCTTCAGTGAGCTTGGAAGGTCTATCGATACGATGTTTTCCTATTCTTCTATGGGCTGATGAGTTTAGGACTCGTCGTTCACGTAGCCAATGAAAGCCTGTGGCATGAGATATTTCCTCCTCTTTGGTCGTTGCCTTTACTGATTTGGCTCTGTCGTGTATCGATCGCATGGAAAAAGCGAGCTTTACGGATTGTATCGGCCTCTTGACGACGAGATCTAGGCGACGGGGTTCGTGGAGCCATATTTGATAGGTAGGTAGGTGGGTGAATAAGTGAATAGAAAGGTGAGTGGGGAGGGTTAAACAAACATACCGCCTGGCGGTAGGTCACGTGCTGCTTGGTAAGCGACTAAGGTACCTTAGCCGATACTGATACCTTGTTGCTTTTCCATCACCTCCACTTTGTGATCTCAACATGAACTTCGAAACAACACTCCATCCACGTACCTTCAACTCCATCGATCTGTTGTTAGGGCTGATCGCATAATTCTACCGCTCGAATGCAGCTATAAAGCTAACGGTCTTGAAGCTTCTGTGGATCAATACAAGTTGACCACTGTGACGTGCTTAATTGAAGCTTGACGGGGTTTTTTCTTACAATCTTGAGAGCGCATCCTTGGCGATCTTGAAGCAAAAGTCTAAGCAGAGTCTGTGACACAAGTGGGGGTCGTCTTGTATTCCCAGGTCTTGAGTAAACTTAGAACCTTATCTACGATACTCCGATGTGCTACGCGTCCGAGTGAAGCACATAAATCATCTCAAGCCTGAAGCATTAGTAGTTCATTGAGTGTATCATCGAGCATGGCAGGTAAGCGTTTAACGTTCACGTTGTCATTCTAGGTGTTCGACCTTCGGACGTGTTGAGATCCCGCCTTTACAAAGCCCATTGGCTAACATTTACTTGCAGATGAAGTACGGAGATCAGGCAGAGTCACCAAAGGGCAACATACAAAGAACCTTGAGGTAGCCGACGAGCCTACGCCGACCAAGCGTGGCGGCAAAGCAAATAAGGCCAAGGCCTCAGCAGAACCCACTCCACCTGTAGATGAGGATGTCGATGCTATTATACGATGCATTTGTGGCTATGTCGAAGAAGATGAAGATGATGATCGAGTCATGATTGTATGCGATAATTGTGAAGCATGGCAGCACAACGAGTGCATGGAGATTTCGGAAAACCCAGATGATCTACCCGATCAATACTTTTGTGAACAATGCAGGCCTGAGGATCATAAGGACCTTTTAGCTAAGGTCGCTCGCGGAGAGAAACCATGGGAAGAGCGGGCAAAACAGAGGGAACGTGAAGAGGAGGAAAGAAAAGCGCGTAGGCGTAAAGGAGGCAAGAAGGGCAAGAAGGGGAGAGCCAGCGAAGTCAAGCCCGAGGTCAAGCCCGAGGTCAAGCCCGCGGTCAAGCCCGAGGTCAAGCCGGAGGCAAAGCCCGAAACTAAACCTGCGGCGAAGAGTAACAGCACACCTTCCGGCAAAACTTCTGCTCAACCTGCTGCTGAACCCATTGCTGGACCTGTTGTTAGAAGTTCTAGCGAAGGAGTACAGCCTGGGGACAAGGCAGAGAATGGTCAGAAGAGGAAGTTGCCTGATGACGCTACGAACCCGATGGAGGGTCCAGATCCACAGGTATGCATTCGACCACTCTTAGTATATCAGGTGTCATCCGCTGACATTCTGGCGCAGGAGCAACCAAGTAAAGTGCGCAAAGTCTCAAGCCCAGTTGACATAAAGGTTCCATTGCCTCCTCAGGACCAGCGCAGATCAAGCGCTGCAGCAACTCCTGCAAAGGCATCATCTAAGCGTGATTCAAAGGGATTGGTGCTTCAAACAGAGTTAGTGGAGAATATCTCAGATCTGCAGAACGAGGCGCGGAGGAGAGTTGCAACTGCTTTAGTCAGACTTTTCATAGATCAAACACAGCAAGCCCAGAAGGATGGCACCTTCAAGCTTCCCCAAGGCCAAAGCCATGATGCTTTCGGTCTGAAGTTGGGGCTCGCAGTAGAGTATGCGGTATATCTGAACTTCTGGGGTCAATCTGCGCAGCCAAGCTCCCAGTATAGCGACAAATTCAGGATGATATTACACAATGTGAAGGCAAACCCTGCTCTGAGAGACCGTCTTCTTAGTGGAGGTCTGTCACCGAATGAGTTGTCCAAGATGTCATCGTTTGACATGGCGAGCAAGGAGTTGCAAGAGAAGACGGAAGAAATTATGAAGGAGTCCGAGAAACAGCACATCATCATCCAAGAAGATGGACCGAGGATTCGAAGAACTCATAAGGGAGAAGAGCTGGTCGACAATGAGTCCAATATCGCTCAAGGATCGGATACGGTTTTCACTCATGCTCCGGTGAGGAGGAGGGAATCGGAGATGGAGATGAGTGCTTCAAAACAAGCAAGTCCACCAGCAGTGAGCCCACCAAGTCCTGCTGCTGTCGAAGAAACCTCTTACTCGGCTACTGCTGGCTCTCCAATTGCCAATCAACCTTTAGTAGTGGATACAAGCGCTCCACCGAGACCTAGTGCAGGAGGAGATCGAAAATCGTCCTCTACCTTCAATATCCAAGACGTTTGGTCCAGCGTCGGCGGACCGGCTATTACAGAAGGACAGCGAGCCCCCCAACAGGCATCATTGGGTTCCACGCCGGCTCAAGCTCAACCACGACCAGGCGAGGCTGACGCTGACATTGACCGCCTTTTAAAAGACGAAGAGGCTGACGAAGAAGAGCCATACTCCCCAACCGACTACACCGCAGACCCAGGGTCTACCATCTGGCGTGGCAAGATTACCATGCCCAGCATAGCCGAATTCCACGGAATCGCCAAACACGTCGCAGGCGCCAATCTCAGCTCTACTTACCCATGGTCTCAACTTATTCCCAGTTCTCTGATGATCGAAGGCCGTATCGCCATTGACCGCGCCAGCGACTACCTCTGTGGCCTCAAGTGGAGCCACACCACCGAACTCTCTGTCGTCTCCGTCACCCCTGTTGATGAACCGGACTCCATTGCCCAATTCGATAAGCTCTTCCGCTACTTTACCGAACGAAACCGCTACGGCGTCATTGGCAAGAGCCCCGTCGCTGCGGTGAGAGATACTTATCTTGCTACTCTCGAAGTAGGCATGAGCAAGAAACCCGACTTTGTCGAGCTGCTCGAGTACTGCACCATCGAAGACCCAAGCCCAGAACGCATGCTACTACTTACTTTCGTAGTCAAGAACAGCAACTCTCCTTCTGCGCAAAACAACCATTCCCCTTCTGCGCACGCCACTCCACGCCACCTCGACGCTGCCACCGTCGCCAGCCCCATCGGCCCCTCAGTCAGCCACTCCACCTCCAACTCCTTCTCCGCTCCCTCCCCTATGGATCACTCCTTCCCCCATACCTCACCCAACCCCGGCTACGCACACATGCCCCACCAATACAGCAATTCTCCCCCTCAGCCCCACCAGCACGCCTTCCAGATGCCCCCTCACCAACAACATCCAGCTTATCAACAACCCCAACCATACCCAAACCCTTCGGGCATGGATGCTGCGAGGCAAGCCCTCGGAAACGAATTAGCAAATTCAGCGAGCGTGGGAGACTTACTGAAAGAGGCGCCGAACACAGGGGTGCCGGAGTTCTTGGTTATCAAAGATCTACTGGAGACGGTACCGGCGAGTCGGAATGATTTTGGAATGCTGAAGGGGTTGTTGACGGTTAAGCACCAGAGTGGGGGACAGCAGTAGTGCGCAATTCATCCGTCCTCGGTGCTCGCGGATTCTGAGATAATTTAAAAAAGGGGTTATCTTTCTAGTTTGCTCAACAGAGAGTTTGGGTTTCTTCGCTGGCTAGGATATGTTAGCCAAGTTTCTCCATTGCTTCTTACGAGCTTTGTGGTTGGAGCAGAACCTGGAATGGCCTCGAGGTAGTTGTTGCCAATCTTGGTGGATGGAATTAGAGGCGTCAGGGGGGGTTAGCCAAGGTATCGGAGCAGAGCTTTCCTCGGCTTCTACGCGTCTGGAAGTTATGAAGCGAGGTACCCGAGGTTTGGCGTGGATGTTCGAAAGTTTATGATTCTTTGTACATAGTGTGACTAGCAATTCTATTTCGCATTTTCATTGGAACTCCACCGTGACGCTTGTAAATCTAAACCTGATTGACTAATTCTCTCTACTTACATATTTGAGGACACTTCTGGATCACTGCACCTTCTTCTCCATCCCACCTTGAAGAATCTTTCCGCCCAACTTCTCCTTCACCGCCCTGAATCTTTGGATTAACTTCTCCCTCATCCCCTTCAAATCCCACCCCTCCACCTCATCTGCGGCCACAAACCTCCTGACTAAGATTGTGAAAATACTTCCGAATGCCAATGCCATAACCGTACTGGTTAGTATGATCACGTTGTACGGCATGCTGAAATCGGGTGTGGGCAACGGTAGCAGCAAGCTCGTCGTGCGAAGATATACAGGCGCTGGTGACGATGAAGAGGCGGAAGAGGAATTTGGGAGAAGACGTATAATGGCGGGAGCGATATCAAACCCCCGGTTCGCGTCGGGGGGGTATTCGGTATAGCGCAGGATAGCTTTATCAAAGTCGTAGGCTAGGGTGACGACAGATGCGGGTGGGACGGAAACGATGAGCTCGAGTTGGGTACCCCTAACGCGGTCGAGTGCCGGACGGTAGTAGATGTCTTTGATACTGTCGGAGGACTTCCGTGAGAGGTTTGAGGGGGAAATGTGAGCGGTAAGGGTGTGCAGGTAGGGTTTCATGAACCAGGGGAGGGACTCGAAGTAGATGAACGAGATGGAGTCGGTGGTGGAGGGGTTGGTGACTAGGGTTTGCACGCCACCGCGCTCCTGGCCGTGGCCGGTGAAGGAGCGGGAGGCGTAGAATGGGGGTGATTCAAGAGGGTCAAGGGGAGGGTCCGTTTGCTGAGGGAGGATGATTTCGAAAGGGTCATTCGGGGGAAATGTGAAGCAACGGGAAGTGCCAGCTGCGTTTTTGATCTCGTAGGCACCGGATGAGGCATAGACGTCGCGTGTATGGGGTACGTTAATGCAGATGGAGGGTTCGGAGTCGTTGGCAAGGCAAGATCCTTTCATGGGACGCCCAAAGATTTCGGACAAGCTCCAGGACTGCCCGGAGGCCAGGTCTAGGGGGTAGCAGGCGACTTCGGATGAGTAGGGTTTGGAGGTGTCGCATATCAGGTCTTCGCTGGGAACTGGGCGGGGTATGGGATTATCTGGAAACTATCAGTACTTTCAGCAATCTTAAAATAGCAGGAGAGCTCACCTCGAGGCCTCTTCGAGCGCTGGATATCTAGCACCATGTCCACGGTCTGCTCCAGCTCGATGATGCATTCGCCCCCATCACTTGGGCAGACCGGGCGGACGTCGATAGCCATACTTTGCCACGACGCATCGAAGAGCTTGTGGCCATCCAGTAAACTAGATATGCCTGCTTTTCCCTTACATGGGAGCAATTTCAGGAAAGGAGTCAAGTTCTCCGTGCAGACCACTTCTCTCGGTAAGGTCCCATGCAGAAGATGGAGGTTCGACAAGGAAGCGTTCGAGTGGTCTCCAGTAGGCTCAAAAGTCACCACTGGTCTGGTCGTCCGCGTGGAGTCTATAAAATTGAGTGAGGCGCAAAACAAGCCGGAGACGGCATTGGTGAGAGTAGTCCATCTCGCAAATGCCCTAGGATACTGTAAGCCGAACGTTTCTCCAATCCATGATGATTCACATACTCGGCGGCCGTCTCTGCCTCCACCCAGGCCCAAAGCTCAACCCCAGTCCCTCCCTCCTTTGCCCCTCCCCATGGCCTTGCGCCCCAACTCTCTGCATCCCAACGACCAGTGCTAAACCTCAAATGAAGCTCTCTCGTTTTTGCATGCTGCAGTATCTGACCTAGCGACCGGGGAATATACTTAAAATGCTGTTGCTCAAAAGATTTCACAGATGCGTTGCTTCGGAAATTGAAAGAGGCCAGTAGTGATGCTGGGGCTAGCGGTTGGAGGAGGAGACGCTCATGATAGTCAGGGTCGGCAACACAATAACTGAATAGCAGTAGAGACAGTAGTAAGAGGTGATAAATGGATGTCATGCCGACATCACAGCCCCTTATGTATTCATATAAGGTCAATGGTAAACGTTGAAAGTGGATGGAAGCTAGCGTTTGACAGGGCTAGCCCTACGAGATGCGATGCCGAAAGTTCTTAACCGTTTAGACCGTGACCATTATCCTTTCTTTACACTCACCATCGCCTCGAAAGCTTCCCAGTAGACGTGCACGTATCACCGGAGCAGCAATTCTGTAAGCTATGGCAGCAGAACAGAGGAAGCTGCTTGGTACGTTCGAAAGCTTCACTTCTCTTCAAATTCGCATGTATACCTCCAAAGCTATAGCTAACACCTCTCAGAGCAGCTCATGGGCGCCGGCGCCTCCTCCCGGCACGCTCAACTCTCCCTTACCGACCCCAAAGTCTGCCGCTCCTTTCTCGCCGGCACCTGCCCTCATGACCTCTTCACAAACACAAAACAAGACCTCGGGCCCTGCCCCAAGGTCCACTCCGAGCCCCTAAAAACCGAATACGAGTCCTCCCCCGAAAAGGCCAAATTGGGCTTCGAGTACGATTATATGCGCGACCTGCAGAAATACATTGACGAGTGTAATCGAAGGATCGACGCGGCGCAGAGGCGACTGGAGAAGACACCGGATGAGATACGACAGACGAATGATCTATTGAAACAGATTAGTGATTCGAGCCGCACGATAAACACGGGACTGCTGGAGGTATCGGTGCTTGGGGAGAGCGGGAGTGTGGGGCTCGCGGTGACGGAGTTTCATAAGGTTCGCGTTGCGAAAGCCGGAAAGGATGAGAAAGAGAGGGAGCTTAAGAGCTTGTCGGATACTTCTGGGCCCTCGGGTCATCAGAAGCTGCAAGTTTGCGATGTTTGTGGGGCGTATCTGAGTAGACTGGATAATGATAGGAGGTTGGCGGATCACTTTTATGGGAAGATGCACTTGGGGTATGCGCAGATGAGGAGGACGTGGGAAGGGCTGCAGAAGGAGTTGAAGGGGAGGGCACTGCCGGCGAGGGAGGGGAGTCCAAGGAGGGAAGAATTCGGAGACAGGGGATTCGGGGGCAGGGGAGGGTTCAGAGGGGGAGGTGGAGGCTTTCGAGGAGGGTTCAGGGGGAGAGGAGGATATGGGGGGAGGTGGTGAGAGATTCCTCCATGTGTGGTCATTTACAAGCGAGGCGTTTGGACATGTGGAAATGGGGTTTCGAAAGGCAGCAATTGGCTGCTCGGTATCCTTTCTAGGTAGATACCCTATGGTACAAGCGACGGTCATGGTAAAATGCTATTGACAAAATCCTCCACTGGTCCAAGTGGACCGACAACCAACTACCACCCGCCCGAAGGCTCCTTCGCCGTCTCCACCTCATCCGCCCAGCTCTCCCCTTCCGTCGCCTGCATGATATCCGCGCCCTTGATGGGCGCGGCTTTCTTGTCGTCGATATCGTCCTTTGGCGGTGGTTTCGAGCTGGCGGGTAGTGATGGGAACTCCTTTTCCGCATCGACGGCCGGAACAGCAGAGGCCCCGCGACCTCTACCTCCTCTTCCTCTTCCCCTATCGCCGCGACCCCTCCCTCGGCCTCCCCTTGGTGGGTTGGCCCCTTCCTTCTGGTCGGCGGTTCCACTTGGAAGCCCGTAGTAACCGCCACGGCCCCCACCTCTTCCCCGAACCGAAAATCCACCGTCCACCCCGTAGGATCGACCTTGCTCTTGTCCACCTCGGTTTGCCGTGCCTCCATTTGCACCTCTTCGGTATTGGCTTCCTCGCGAAGCGTTATACTCCTCTTCCTGCTTCCCCTCATCCCACTCCCTGCCTCCTCTTGCCCCGAGCTTCCTTAGTCGGTTCTTTTCTCTCTCCTGGTCCATTGCTCTCCTAGCAGCCCCCTCCTCTTTCCTTTTCTGACTCGCCAATGCCTCTCGCTGCTGAAAACTTGCCTCGTCTGCTTCTGCTAGCCTGTGAGCTTCTTCTCTCCTGGCATTGTTCAATTTTGCTGCTTCCAGACGAGCACTTAGTTCGTCTTCTGTAAGCTTCGGTTTGATGTTTCCGCCTGTGGCTGAGCGGTCACCGCGAACGGCGGTAGCAGGTTTAGAGGTTTGATCTGATTCGGTAGTGATATTACTGGTGGTGGTTGTGGGGTCATCGTCGTTGGGATTGTTGGTTTTTTGAGGTGAAGAGTCTTGTGTAGTCTTCGGTGCTGCACATCTATATTGCAATCGGCTTGAACGCTCGTTGCGTTGGCGTTGCGGTTGGGCGATTTGTATTGTTACGTCTTGTTGGGCCGGCTCAGCTATAGGCGTAAAATCGTCATCAAATAGATCATCCGGGTCCCTGGTCTGTGCGAAGCCATCCATTGTCGAATTGGTGATTAGCACAATTGAGCAGCAGATTTCGCTAGATCTATATCTCCAACAAAGATATATCGTCCTCAGCGGTCTGGCTATCGTCGTCGGAGGTGTTGACAGTGATGCCTTCAGCCCCAGTTTCTTGGTCGGAGGTGTTGATCCCGTTTGTTGCACCTTGGCTCCCCGTGGGCGAATAATGGTTTCCGTTTGCTAAGCCCTGATGTTCTGTAGTCTGTGAAACAATCCCGTTGGTTGCGCCTTGGCTCTCAGTGGACGAAGAATTGGTGCCGTTTGTTGCGCCCTGACGTTCTGTAGTCTGCGAGACAATCCCGTTCGTTGCGCTCTGACTTTCTGTGACCAGGGAATAGATTCCGTTTGTCGTCCCTTGAGACACTCCGTTCGTGGTGATGCTAGTGCTCCCTGTTGCAGCCAAGGTTCCCGATACAGTTGAAGAGCCTGGCAAAATTGCCGGTGCGTTTGAGACTACTGATAGGCGTGCAAGCCCAAACTCTGGTATTGTCGAAGGTGTTGTGATGCCGTTGCTGTAAGGATCCGAACGAGTGAGCTCAACCTGTTCAATCAGAATGTGAAAAGGAGGAATATGCTCAGAAAATTGGGAAGGGACGTTGTCCTCCACTGTCAATTGATCGTAGTCTGGACTGGCAGTAGGTCTTGAAGGAGGAATTGAACTTCCGTTACCTTGGTGGGTCATATTCGCTGATTGGCTGACTCGTGTAGAAGGTTCGGGCCGCTGGCGCCGGCTTTTGTGAAAACTTATCGCCGGCAGGGCTGAGATCATCTAACGCGTCATGTTACCCCTTCACTTTTCGCGACAGAACATCGCCTACCCATAGCACCCAGTCAACTACCATTACAAGTCGCTACCTTACTGTTAGATTCTGACGTCGAGTCTCATATTTCAACGGTACATATCTTATAAGTCAAGCTGTCCTCTCGACTTGTGGTAAGAGCAACGTTGTAAATCGCATCTTAATTTCAGACCACCATAGGCTCTGCTAGAAGGACTGTAGGAAACGGAGGAATCTTGACCAGAAATACCACTGGTCTTCATAGCCAACTTAGTGCAGTCATGCCAAAGGCGACCAGTACTCCAGCTGCTGAACGAGGTCTCGGAATCAACTAGGTCCTAGATCACCATTCATATAGTCGTAGGAACAACCGATCCCTCTATTTCTTAATATCTAAAATCTAGATCGTCCAAGTCTTTCCGGCGCCGTTATATCAGCAGGCGGAATGAGGTACATTCAGAGTTTCGAGCACGAACACAATATCATAATCCAAGCCCAGGCAATCTATGTAGAGGCCATGGAAACCCACAACTTTTGAAGTAAGCGATCATGATCATAGCTCCCGGACGGTAAGCAATAAAAAGTACACCAGCAGTGCCTGCCCTGCCAACCTTTAGGTACAGGTACTAGGTCGAAGTCGTTGCATCAGAAGCTTGGTGAAGCTTTCCGGAAGCGGCAAGAGTCTGAGGATGCAAAAGAGCCCAGGGATCTGGGGTCATCTGCAAAAGTGTATGGCGACACACGGTAGAGTAGCCACGTTTCCCAGGCAGGCAACACCCCAAATAAACGACAGATAGTGACTATAGCTACTTATGATGGGATGATTCTCGCCACCGCTTAACAGCCAAAGGGATGGAGCAGAGGTAATCGCAAGAGCTTGGCGCGAGGTGTTAACGGCAGGCTTCAGCATACGAGCTTGACAGCTCAAGAGACAGTCGACGTGGTCTTGACGTCCTTATCTTTGCCATGTATACTCGAAGAGCCATCATCCGCGTAAAGGTTGTGCTCGTTAATATAGTCGATTACAGGAGCTGGAACAAGGTATGCAACGCTCATATCTCTTTTCAGGAAAAGTCTGATCTTCGTACTTGACACATCGTTTTGTATCAGTTGTTGAATGACGTAGATGTTCTCCTTCCATTGCTGTAACGCGGCGAGTGCATCATCAATATCTGTACCAGCTCTCTCGACGATAAACGTTCCATATCGTCCAAGTATATGATCCAAGTCTTTATCACTCCACACACCAGGAGTTGACATAGTCTGGATGAGGTCTGCACCAGCCAGGAGGGCAACACGCACTGGTTTGCGCTCGCCATCTTGCGTCTCGATACCACCGCGGATAGTATTGATTTCGTGATCAAAATGGTCCAGAACTACAGCGGTTGGTTGGTAGTCTTTCTGGGCTTCCCAAGGATCCACCATCAACCAATCCGAGGTTTGATCCACTGCTATTTTACACATTTGAACTCTGTCAAGGCTAGTGAGTATTCGAGGATCCGTGAAACCCAGGTATAAGCATGCTTACCGGTGTTGAGCACTGGCGAGACCCGCTTTTTTGTATGCATCAGACACAGGTGACAAGTAACCTCCAACGATCTCGAAGTCTGTGCTAAATCTGACATAGTCGGCGGCCATCTCAAACATCCTGAGATGTAGATAGGTGATTGGTGAGAAGGACCCGCAAGCTACAAGTAATAAAGGGGTTTTCGACGAGTCAGTCATAACCCGCCTGAGTCTATGCTCTGGGAATGCATAACCATCCGAGTTTGTTGCAGCTGAGGTAGATAATTGCCTGTCAGGCTGGGGTGAACCAGTAGAACTAGGCTTGAATTCTTCGGAGTCCATTGTCCAATTTCGAATGTGTCTCGTCAAGAAGGTATATAGTATCTCGGGTCCGTAGATGGGACCAGACTTCGGCGTTGCTGCCTGGCCCACAGATACGGGCAGCCGGATGCGCAAAAAGGGCCGCAGAGTGGACGACCTTCCGCAGGGAAAGGGTGGCGCGATGGTGAATTTCGAGCCCTTGAGGAGGGGCGTACTCGAGGCAAGCTTGCGGAATGGTTAGAAGATGTGGTGGGGGTCCTCAGTTTTTATGATGGAAAGACAACCGGACTCGCGGATAATCTGCTTTGCTTCTTCTAGGCAAGCTTAGCATGCTTGGCAGGTATAGGCTAAAGCTGTCACAGTATGCTCTTGGAAGAAAGAAAGCTAGGACTCTGACTCCTCATATGAAAAGGGAAGTTCCAAAAGTCATAGGTGTGTTTTCCAAGTGCGGGATTCCTCTCCACCGTACTCCTGAATCACCGGCTGCTGCTTGGTGGTCTCGTACGAAATAGATACCTCAGCAGGCTCAAGCGGGATTAGCCGAAGCCTATCTCAGAGGGTCTCCACGGTTTCGTAGAGAACAGTACTCCGTTGTACCCTAACTCTCCGACACCCAGCAACCCATCAATCGACAGCTCACCTTCCATCAATCAATCTCTATGGTATTTCTGTGACCTTCACAATACCCTTGATGCCTAGAAACAAATCTCACATTCACTATTAACGAGTTCTTCTCCCCTCATTCGGCTCCGCTTATGGCGGTTTAAAACGCATGGCCCCAGCTCCTTCCTTTACGCTCGAATCCTCGCTCGACAAGACATCTTCAACACCAAGTTCAACACCAAATTCAACACAAAGGTAGATAATACCCATCTTACTAGTTGCGTGTCCCGTCTGTGTCTTTTCTGAGCTTGGCGGGCAGCGGCAACCTTAAACCTTTGCATACACCAACTACATTCTTGCTCTGCATTCTACCTCTGCCGCCGTTGAGTACAGAACTAGATTCTCATGTCTTTCAGAATCACTCGCTCTGCAGCGAGGCTCGCAGCAGATAATACAGCTGCAGCTACTGCAGCTCCTACCCCAACTGCCGTTCAGCCCTCGCCGAAATCAAGGAAACGCAAATCCGCAGCACATCGTGATCCAAGCCCGGACGATTCGCCTGAAACCACCGAAGTATCCTCGACTAGGCGTACCAAGAGGCAGAAGGTGTCAGCGCCAGAGCCATCATCGCCAGCCGGTCCCAAACCCCGTCAACGAGCGGGCAAACAGTCAGCTGCTATGGCGAAACCAGGGTAAGAAGAGCCATCTCCCTTTGAGCATACTAACATACTAACATCCATTCAGGTCATCTTCAGGTTTGCCGGTCAATAAAGATAATCTTACACCGGCAGCAGATACATCGAGGCGAAAGTCAAGTCGTGGCAAGAGGAACGCCCAAGGTCTCAACTTGTCATCCTTATAGTTCATACACAGCACTAATATGGTTTTAGAACCAGAACCATCATCACTCCCTACCACATCCTCTACCCGGCGATCGAAGAAAGTATCTGCAAAGAAGAGTGAAGATGTCGCTATGAAGAACGCCGATGGAGCATCAAAAAGCAATTCGTTGCCTTCTACTGAGGGAGAGCTAGCTGAGAATCTTAGTGATGAGGATGACGATGGGGAAACCGGTCGGGCATACGACGAGGACGATGAAGACGGAGATGACCCGTTTCGAGGCAGCTTTCTTGGTCATGGTGGACCATCTGCTGGTATCTCGAGTACGCTACGTGCACTGAGTGGTATGGTTTCCGGGCTTTCTGCACGGCTACGTGAAATTCTAGTGAACCTGAAGCAGAAGGAAGACCCTTCTGTTCAGTTGATTGCGCTGCAAGAGCTCTCGGAAATTCTGTTAGTCTCGACCGAGGATAACCTATCCGGCCACTTCTCACCGGAGCCGTTCGTAAAAGAGCTTGTCGAGCTCATGAAGCCACCTAGTGAAGAAGAAGAGGGGAACCCAGAAATGATGCTGCTGGCATGTCGTTGTGTGGCTAATCTCATGGAAGCAATGCCTCCATCCACAGCCAACGTCGTGTACGGAGGCGCAGTGCCAGTCTTATGCCAGAAGCTCCTCAGAATCGATTTCATCGACCTTGCCGAGCAAGCCTTGAGTGTAAGTAATGTTCGAACACAGATAGACCTTCCAATCGCTGACATATGCATAGACACTGGAGAAGATATCCGTCGAGTTTCCATCATCTGTCGTCCGTGATGGAGGTCTCTCTGCGTGTCTTCAATACCTTGACTTTTTTGCTACTAGTACTCAGAGAACAGCTGTAACAACAGCAGCAAATTGTTGCCGGAACATACCTCAAGAATCCTTTCCCGTTGTGCGGGATGTGATGCCTATTCTTCTTGACGTGCTTACGAAGAGTGACCAAAAGGTGGTAGAGCAAGGCTCATTGTGCGTTTCACGTATAGTAGAAAGCTTCAAGTACCAACAAGACAAACTAGAGGAGCTTGTCAGCACGGACTTGCTGAAAGCAATACGCCGTCTTCTATTGCCGGGCGCAACAAACCTTATTGGGCCAAACATCCATACTCAGTTTCTCCGAGTCCTTTCTATTACTGCTCGTGCAAGTCCTAGGCTGTCTGCCGAGCTCTTCAAGATGGATATCGTCGACACCCTTTACCAGATACTCACCGGTGTATCGCCACCAAGCGGCTCCGAGGACGTGGCTGCGAAAATCGATAGCGTAATTATCATGCAAGCCCTAATCCATCGACCTAGAGAGCAAGTGTATGAGACACTAAATGTCATATGCGAATTGCTCCCGGGAGTCCAGACCGATAGCCTATCCTTGCGGAACGAGTTATATGATGGAGGATTTGCAGGAGATGACCTGATTTCTATGTCTGATTCGAAGTCTAAGACATCACCCAACGCTAAGAGAATCGAGTTACTCAAGGGTTGTAAGGAAGAGCTAAGGCGCTTTGCCATTGTGCTCCTCCCTACTCTTACGGACGCTTATTCAAGTACGGTCAACCTCAGTGTCCGACAGAAAGTCCTGACGGCTCAGCTAAAGATGCTGTCAAACTTTGATACGTCAATACTCGAAGAAGCTTTGAAGACAGTCCCCTATGCGTCATACCTTGCATCGATACTTTCTCAGCAGGACCATCCGACATTGGTAACTCTTGCCTTACAAGCCGCTGAACTATTGCTGGTTCGACTGGAATCAATATACAGATACCAATTCTATCGAGAAGGGGTAATGGCAGAGATTATGAAGCTTGCCAATCAGCCTTTGAAGAGTAATGAGAACAAGCCAAAGGCTATTAAATCAGATCCTGACGCCGAGCCATCCAAATTAGCAGGTTCCGGCAAAAAGAAAGGCATCCCCGAGTCGCTTAATGAGAAGACTTCTGGGGAGGAGCCTTCTGATGATGATGATGACGACCCAGATGACGATGAGGATGATGATGAAGACGATCAGGCCCATGACGTTCACGATGACATGTCTCCGTCGCCGTCTGAATCTTCATCGTCTGACCAGAATTACCCGATGCCGCCCCTTGCTAATACCCTCGAGGATTACATCACAGTTCGCGCCAAGAGATTTCTAGAAGCGCATGAGACTGCGAAAGGAGGTGAAATGCGCGACAAAGCGAACGCAATTTTGAGTGAACTTCAAACTCTTGCGAAGGATATCGAAAAGTGCTATCTAGGTGGCGGGAATGGTAATGGCTCAAGACTTTTCATGCGTCTTTCAAAGCACTTCTATGGGGACGCGCTCGAGAGCATCACAAGTTCAGAGTTATTGAATTCGGAAATAGTGCGCGTCTTGCTTGATGTTTTCAGTAACGAAGATGGTGAGTTTGACATGTATTGCCCTCGAGCATTCGCTAACCAAAATTACAGAGATTCTGAGGGCAAAGGCAAGGACAGCGTTCCTAGAGGTCTTCATGACCGTACCGACTCAGGCCAAACCAAAGAATCAGGGCACGACTGCTACACCAACACCTTTTAGTGTGATTGTGCATAAGCTTCAAGACCTTCTAAGTCGCGCGGAACATTTTGAAGTTATGACTGTCCATCACAACGCTCTGGACAGCAACCGTAGCAGCGCCGCCTCGATGCTTTCGAAGCAGCTTCGTCTAAAGCTCGTTGCTGATGATGATTCTGACATGCCAAGACCCTACCGGAACGTCATGATCTCGATACATGCTATTGCAACTTTCAAGGCTTTGGATGACTACCTTCGCCCACGTATTAGTCTCTCTGAGCGTCCTCGTGGTGCAAGGCACCGGGAAGGAGTTTCAAACGCTCTGGCAGCGTTCGCCGCGGCGGCTGGGATCCCGAATCCTCACCATAGATTTGCTGAGCGGGTAGGACCAATTGTTGGAGATACACCCGCATTGCCAACGCCTACGAGCACCGCCTCCACGGGTCGAGCGACAAGAAAAGCCGCCAAAGCGAAGAACGCTCCGGCTGTGCCGGACGGTACTGCGGTCAAGGACAAGGACAAGGACAAAAACACAGCTCCACGTCGATCAAGCCGTAGGCATCAGCCTACGACACAGACCGCTTCCGATACGCCAGAGGGCGCTCCTGGCCGAGTCCAGAGTCCCCTCGAATGTGCAGACGAGAGGCAACTCACCGACGACGACGACATCGATGACAGCAACGCTCTGGATGCGATAGTTGATGATTTAGAAGATGAGATGGAAGGCGGTCCGCTACCTGACCCTACTGCTGTAAATATGGAAGTTGCTGCGACTGGAAAGGTTACCGCTCGAAAAGAAGATGGAACTCGCGTTTCTACTCCATCTCAATCCACCGTTGCTTCTTTAAATGCCACACCTTCGTCGCGTACTCGAGAGCTCTTAGCTGCTGGTCTCGATCCTTCTGCGGCTGGCCGAGCTATGTCCTATGCCGCGGCTATTCAAGCGGTTCCACAAGACTGGCACATTGAATTCAGCATCGACGATCAACCCATACGTAGTGGAACAACCATATACAGGGCCGTTCACTACAACAAATCACACCCATCCGAACTTAGTTCCCGGAACGTATGGTCTGCTACTCATGCTGTCAAGTTCAAGCGCGTGCAGGGACCAGCGCCTCCTGAACCATCTTCCTTGACGTCGCCTTCTAGGACTACGTCAGATTCAGCTTCTTCGGTTATGCCGGGCTCTCTCCATGAACACCCCGCAACATCGACAATCTTACGCCTGCTCAATATTCTCCATGAATTGAACGCCAACTTAGACGATGTCATAGACGAAAGCAACGAAAATATCAAGTTGAACGCAGAACCACTCGCTCAATTCGTCAACACTAAGCTTACTGCGAAGCTCAATCGACAGCTGGAGGAGCCGCTAATAGTGGCTAGTAATTGCCTTCCAAGCTGGAGCGAGGACCTTCCGCGCCTGTATCCGTTCTTATTCCCCTTTGAGACTCGACATTTGTTCCTTCAATCTACTTCATTTGGGTATTCCCGGTCCATGACGAGATGGCAAAACGCTCAATCTGTGGATGACAATCGACGCGACCGGCATCGTGATGACCGGCCCTTTATAGGTAGATTGCAGCGCCAAAAGGTTCGAATTTCCCGGACAAGGATCCTTGAATCGGCCGTTAAAGTAATGGAAATGTACGGCGCCTCACCTAGCGTATTGGAGGTCGAGTACTTTGAAGAAGTCGGGACAGGCTTAGGCCCTACCCTAGAGTTCTATTCCACAGTGTCCAAGGAGTTTTCGAAGAAGAAAGTGAAGCTTTGGAGAGAAAGCGAATCGGTTGAGAAAGACGAGTATGCCTTTGGGAAGCTTGGTTTATTCCCAGCCCCAATGAGCACGGAACAAGCAGAGGGCGAGAGTGGTAAGAAGATATTGCACCTCTTCAAGATGCTTGGCAAATTTATTGCAAGATCTATGCTAGACTCGAGGATAATTGACGTCTCTCTTAATCCGACATTCTTCCGAGTTGGCCACCACCCAAGCACGGTACCCCTAGTCCTTGGCGCTGTCAAGACTGTTGACGGTCAGCTTGCGAAATCTCTGAAGTTGGTGAAGCAGTTTGCCAACGAGAAGAACAAAATAGATGAAAACCCTCAGCTGTCTGCTACCAAAAAATCTCTCGCCATCCAAGAGATAGCGATACGTGGTGTTCGGATCGAGGATCTATCGTTGGATTTCACGCTTCCAGGTTACCCGGCTATAGAATTGATCAAGCATGGTGGCAACATTCAGGTCACAATCGACAACGTCTCTTCCTACGTGGAGAAAGTCATCGACATGACTCTTGGCAGTGGAGTCCAGAGACAGGTCGATTCTTTCAGAGCAGGTTTCTCACAAGTTTTTCCGTATCCATCTTTAAGGGCTTTCACGCCCAGCGAGTTGGTGATGCTTTTTGGGCGTGTCGAAGAGGACTGGTCAATTGAGAGTAAGTTTTTACTATGATAATTCGAGTATACCGTTTTGCTAATACTGCTTTGAAGCCCTCATCGATTCCATCAAGGCGGATCATGGCTATAACATGGACAGTGACAGCGTTCGGAACCTGCTAGAGACCATGAGTGAGCTGTCTCCAACCCAAAGACGCGACTTTCTCCAATTCGTAACTGGTAGCCCTAAACTGCCGATTGGTGGTAAGTTTACATCCGTGCACTTGAAAGGGATTTGATAGCTGATGTCGCATACATAGGTTTCAAGAGCCTTACTCCCATGTTTACTGTCGTCTGCAAGCCCAGCGAGCCACCCTATACCTCCGACGACTTTTTGATTTCCGTAATGACCTGCGCCAATTATGTGAAGCTCCCTGATTACTCAACAAAAGACATGTTGCGAAAGAGATTGTTGACTGCTATTGAGGAAGGTCAGGGGGCGTTCCATCTATCGTAAGCCAAGAGCGGCCAAGACGCGATTTCGAACACCTTCGTCACCACGAATATGTCAGTCAAAGGCGCAAAAGCCTGAGACCCACCTAAATAATAGCCAATGGTCGAAAAGCCATATGCTGGTGCTCTGCAGCTTATCTACATCAATTCTAATCTCCTACCACTAGATTGTATGGCATTTTGCTTGGTCTATCCGGTACATGGAAGGCAGTGCATCAGAGGAGTAATCGGGGGGTGTTGGTATCTATGAGATATGGCAAGATGGGCGCTTCAAAGATTCAGAGATATCCCATTACCGAAGTCAAGTCAAATCAAATCATAGACATGTAGCTGTTTACCTCAAAAAATGACTTGGATCGGTCTTACAGCTTCAAAGGGTGTAATATCATTGAGTAGATTTTACAATGCCAAGAATGTAGATGAGGTGCAGTTCAGAAGTCAATTTGTTGCTCGTCGATACCCTTGGCCTCTCACAGGGTATCTAGCAGCATGAACCACCTAGTTGTGTCTGTAATCTGTACTGCTATATTAATTTAGTCCTCCCTTTGGCTCAAAACCCCGTTTTCTCCCAATCAGGAATAAACTTCCTCGAACAGAATTCTTCCGAGCGGAACCTCCGACGCCCAGCCGGAACAGTCAGCTCCAAGAACAAGGCCTCCACCTCTTCGCTACTCCTCCGCCAACGCGCAACTACCTTCCACTACTTCTCCGTATCCCAGCCAAGATGTCTGAAACCCAGGAGCTCACGTACTCGGACGTCTCGTCACATAGCTCGAAGAAGGTGCGCGTGTGCTTCGCCCGAGGGCGATGGAGCTGGGTACTGATTGGGGCGTCGGGGTGATAGGATCTTTACCTCGTTGTTCACGATAAGGTGTATAATGCGACAAGTTTCGTGGATGAGCATCCGTATGTGCGCCTTTCGTGTGCCCTCTGTTCAAGGCCCCCCTCATACTACGAATCATAATCTCTACACCGCATGTTTCACTACCTCCCTCCGATCCTAGCTTCCGCGCCCCATGCATGCCAATACCCTTCCCCCCAAAACCTTCCCTGCCTCATAGCCTATAACTGACGCCCTGTCTCCGTAATCAACAGCGGTGGTGAAGAAGTCCTCCTCGACGTCGGCGGCCAAGATGCAACCGAAGCCTTCGAAGACGTCGGCCACAGCGACGAAGCACGCGAGATCTTGGATGGGCTACTGGTTGGGGATTTGAAAAGAATGGTATAACCCCCATATCCTCCCATCTGCCCCCTTCCATACCCCCTAACCCCCGCCCCTTTCCGCTCCTCGGACTTCAGTCCCAATTCTCAATCGCCTATCACACTCCAAAAGCGCATCCAGAACCATTGCTAAAATCTTCCATCTAGGCCGGCGACCCAGCACCAAAAACCGCCCCGCCAACATCGTCTACAAGTACGAGCTCAACCACGGATGGAGCGGGAATGGGCGTCATGTTCTATGCGGTTCTGCTCGTGGGTGCTGGGGTAGCGTTTGCGGGGTGGAAGTATCTGCAGGCGCGGAGTGAGGCGAAGTAGATTGTTTTGGAGGCGTGCGTGGGGTGTGGTGTGAGGGAGGCGGTAAGGGGTAGAAGGGGTGCAACAGGAGAGTGGGCGAGGGAGTTCGAGAATAGTTTCAAATGCTGCTTTGATAGGTGATGGGTGTGTGGGACATATAGACAGGTAAGGGACAGGGCTTTTAACAAAAGGTTTGAGAAGCGGTAGATTGCAGTTTCGATGTAGAGATTCATTTCAACAGAATTTCAACAAATTCCTCCAGCCGTGTTTTGCGCGGTTGGAGAGAGTCCATCTCATGTCACTGCCCCAGCTTTTTTTTAAAAACTTTCTCCTCTTCTCCCATGCATTTCCTAGAACACCGCAAACTCCCGCTCTCCCCCCTTCCTCTTCCTCGAAAACATATATCCTAACCCTACTCCCCTCCCCCCCCGGGGGACCTTCTCTTCGCGCCCCCACTTTTCCCAATCCCTCAGCCCAAAAACCTCCAACCCAATAATCCGATTTACCCCCCTCCCGCTTCCTCATCCTCATCCTCATACAGCCACATTACACTCCTTCTCCTCCTCCTCCTCCTAACAACCCACTTTATCAAATTACCCCTAACCCTCTTCTCTTACAAACAGAACACAAACCGCGAGGTCATTGGAGGGGTTGTAATAGCTGTATGGTCTTTACAATGGAGGAGGATACTTAGGGGTAAGGGTGGTAGAGGAGTGAGGAGGGGTGGGGAAGTTGTATGGGGATAGGGGTGAGTGGGTGGGTAGGTGGTGGGTGGGTGGTGGGTGATGGGTTGTTTATTTGGCTCGGGGTGAAAGGGTAGGGGAGTCGGATGGGTGGTGAAGAGGCGAGTGGTTGAAGGGGATAGGGGTTGGGTCTGAGGCATGGTGTGGGGGTTGGGGGAGGGCTTTGGGTTTCGTAGACTTTGGAGGTTTTTTTCAGTTGTTGGCGGTTTTCTTGGATATTCAATTTACCACAGCTTTTTTTCCCCCCACTGGCAAAGGGTGCGGCTAGATATCTGATCGATATCATTGACATCATTGGGCAATTTCTGGTATTTTGAATATGAAATAGTTAGTACGGAGTGGCAAGGATTGATATTGTTAGATAAAACATTTTAGGGTTCTACATATAATCTGGCAATCATGATCCCCTTTTCACCAACCCCCGTTTTTCCCCTGTCGTCCCATCCATGCACAAACAGCTACAAAGCAAAATATCAGGCTACCGGGTATATGTACCTTCCGAAGGAATCTGATTCCCAATTCTCACAGGCTAGCTGCGGGACCCACCTGTACGTGATGTTGGCTGCGAACCTCCTCTTACTACTGCTAATAGAAGAGCTAAGAGATCACATCATCGTCGTTGATAAGGCGAAGGAGTTGGGTCCTCTTTCGCCGTGTTGACAAGAAGAAGAGAAGAGTGCATATTTCCGAAATTTACATGCTCGAGGCGATTTATATATCAATCATTAATCTTAACGAGTCATTACGACAACGGGTCTTTCTCTCTCCTAGGACTTACAATCACTATTATTTTTCTCCATCTCGACGAATCGATCTCACTCTCTTTCCTTTTTTTTTAAAAATACAACGCAATCGAATATTAATCTCACGACCGGAAATTTCTCCAAAGAAGAACGAATCGGTAAAAAAGAAAATAGACTTGTATACGTACTCGCATTTATACTCCACAAACAAAGTATGAGAAACACACATTCACTTCTTCGACTTCAATCGACCGTGCGTTAAGACATTAAGTTACATTAAGAGAAAAATTGAGACAGGGCCGTTTTATTCAGGTCAGTAAAATCGTTCTTTCCTCCCCTCTTGTTTTACGATGAATCATTTAATTTTTGGTTATGTATAGAACTACGGAAATATCACGTAGATTGGAGCCTGATCACAATCACGATTTGTTTTTTTTTTGTTCTACAAATGTACCTAATCGGACATAACCGTAAGGTCGAGTCGATGGCTTCTGCAAGAGGATAAAAAGCCTCCCGCCGAGTAGGAATCATACACATAGAAAACACCACGGATTTACAACATACCCATATCTGGACCAATTCCTACCCATACTCCCAGACCATCAAGCTGCGGTAGAATACAGATTGGGAAATCAGTAGATTGAGCTTGTCGTGCATAGGTATGCAGGAATGGAATAGCAAAAATTGCCTACGGAGTAATCATCTGCAAGAATCCCCTTTTCGAACGTGCCTGAAATCCTCAGACCCCGGATTTCCCTCAATGAGTTGACGCCAGACGCTCTTACTCCACGCATCGATCAGAACCCCTCACCATCTCCCTACCACCCCCCTCCCAAACCCGCTCACCTATAAAAATCATCCGGGCCCCCCGCCGCGTGCTGCGCTTGTTCCGGCGCCCTATACGGCTGATAACCTCCCTGCGGTGGCCCTGAATTAAGCACCGGATACGGACTCTGTAAGTTGGGACTTGGCACTGGCGGGGGCTGGTGCGCCGGTTGTTGTTGCGTTGGGTATGGGGGCTGTGGTGCTTGGTAGGGTTGCTGTTGCTGTTGCTGTTGCTGAGCTGGTTGTGGGGCAGGGGGGGCTTGGCTAGGCGGTTGGTGCTGGGCGGGCGGGCCTTGGCTGAAAGGTTGTTGGCCGCCGTGATAGGGTTGGCTAGGTTCATCGGAGGGAGAGTAGACGGAGGGGGAGTACTCGTTTGGTTGCTGGTGTTGCGTAAGAGGTTGTTGGCCTGTGGGAGGTGGGAGATAAGATTGCGGACGGCCGTCTGTGGGGCTGGTATAGGTGCCTAGTTCTTGGGGGTTATCGTAGGTTGATATTGGGCGGTGGTGGAACGGGTCTGAGGATGGTTGAGGGGGTGGGTTCCCCGAGGTAGTACGGTTGCGAAGATCGTTGGGAGAGTATTGGGGTTGTTGTGGCTGCGAGGCGCTGGATGGGTTGGTGTATGTGAAGGGAAGGGGCCCGTTTTGGGGTGGGTTTTGAGGTTGAGGTGTACGTGAGTCTGCGTTTTTTTAATTAGAGATAGTGCAAGAGAATCGCGAGGGTCCAGCTGACCTTGCGGACCTTGTGGGTAATAACGGCCGGGACCTTGCTGAGCGGGTGGTCCTTGCGATGCATATCCGCCCGGAGGGTGTCCGTATTGTGGCTGCCCTGGGCGCCCATACTGGGACTGTGCTGGCTGAGACATTGACGCCTCCAGTAGAGATTCGTAGTCTCGTCGAGCTTTAATGAATTTCTCATTCAATTGGGTGAAGTCATCTTCATCGAGGTGTTAGCGCTGCATGTGACTGAACTTCTTGGATGCTCACCCTTCTTTTGTGAGTATTTCCCAATTAATTCGATGAGCTTAGGTCGTATGGCTAGCGTTGAATGATAAAGCGTTGTAATCTCTTCATTATCCCTTACGTTCAATTCCGAGCTGCTGGTGCTTAGCAACGTCAAGAGCTTTTCCACGTTTTTGATCTCTGCAAAGACTTCGGCTTCCATGTGTGCCTCTCGTTGCAGATCGTCTTGTGTGGGATCCGATAGTTTTTCAACATAGTTTAGTGGAAAGATTCCTGTTTGCCCTTTGAGCGAGCCCTTCCACCAATCCTTGTAGACAGATTCCAGAACCGCAATTATATCCCCCTTACGAAACTGCAGTTCTCCAGGTTCGGAAGGTTGAAAATCAAAGAGCGCTCGAACTCGGGAAACCGTGGCTGCCGTGGTTCCTGATGATACAGGCACTGAAGGCGCTGCTTGCTGTTGGATGGCAGCTCCAGATGACGATCCTGCTTGACTTGACTTCTTTGCCGCCGACTGTGCTTGTGATGCTTTATCCTTTACCGAAAGTGCTAGAGCCATTTGCAATTCCTCTTCCTCCTTTTGCCTGTCAACGTCGGTTATCTGGCGCTTGGTTGGCTTGGACGGTGGATGCAAATTTGGATCTAGTGCCTAGTAAGCAAGAATGGCGGTGTAATGTGATGCTTGAAGGACATACTCTGACTCTTCAGCTTCGAATACGCTTGGTCCATTATCCCTAGATCAGGATCTTTTGAGAACATCTCTGTCCATTCTCCCATGCGCTCCAATATCTTGGTCTTAACTTGTTGATGAGTGTTCTAATCCTAGTCAGTATTTTGCTTCACACATTTTTATACAAGCAGGCCTTGGTATACCCTATCGTTCGCCAGCCGTAGCATCGCGTCCGTGAAGCTTCTCGAGGCCAGTTCCCTATGCATCTTAGGACCACAATTTTGAGAGAGCGCATTTGCAAGCTAGTCCCAAGCAGTCAGCTTCAACGGACGAGAGCCTTGTAGTCACCACCTTACTTCTAGTGTATAAAGTTGCACGTTCGCGTTTCGGTGAGCAAGGCGCTTGATCATCGATACCACCGCATCTTTAGCTCTATAAACACAACAGTGCTCAGTCCAAAATGTATAGATGTAAGCATGTGGACCTCAGCATACCCTGAATCTTCTGCTCCGACTCGATCACAGACATCCTGTCTGTTTTTAGCATATCCCACCGAAGCCTTCACGTTTCTGGAGGCAATACCAGTATATATTCCCAGTTCTCCGACGTAAGATTCTCATCGGTTGCCTTGGCTATAATACTGTAAGCTATTGCGCGGATATGTAATGGGAAGTTTTGCTGACCGATGGCATCGTCGAAGGCATTCTGTTGAGCGCGAAACATGACCGGTGTAACCTGAAAGCTTCAGGTTTGAGCTCTTATGGTTTTGTTGGAAGAAGGTTTGTGGAGAGATCTACTCGCTCTTCCTGCGATGGGGAGTGCTTGGCATTATGAAGCTCAGAGCCTTTGGATGATAGTGGATGGGGGATTAAGGGTTGGATGCGGGAGGGGTTTGAAAGATGGTGAAAGAGATAGAACAGCTATCCGTGCCCCCCACTTTCGCTCAGTTCTTCGCTTAGTACAAAGAGAAAGAAGCAGAAGCCCAATCCAACCTCCCCAACCCGTCCCATATCCTTCCATAACCCCCCAATTCACCACACCGATCCCTCTCCCCCATCAATCCCAACCCCAACCCCAACCCCAAAGGTTAAAGGAGAATGTGGAGGTGCTCGTCCGCCGTCAACACCCGGAATACTGTCACAACCATCGGCTACAAGCTCGTGTTCCGCCACGCGTTATGGCGACCTGTCAGCTTACGATGTTTGGCAGCCTTTTGTAAATTCACCGAAGATACATCTCGTGTCTCACGAATAGGCTTCCATGAATCGAGCAATTTCTGGTAGTCTACCGTAGCCGTAATCTCATTCTTCAAGACTTTGGCTAAAGTTTGGAGTTGAAAACAACCGGCGTGTTTGGTAGGGGAGAACCGTGGCCAATTGAGATTCGGATCATACTGAGAGTCATCCTCGATAAAGATAAGCTTTATATCTCTATTAGAGAATTGCTTCGCCATTCTAATCCACGAATCAATATCAAGGGTGAGACCCTCAAGACCAAGAATCAACCAATATATATCGCGCCAAGTTGCAGGAGCCATATGAACCTTATCAAAAGTGAGTTTCGTGGATTTACTTGCTTCTTTTGTGCGTTCAGCTAATTCTGTATGAACGTCATTCTCGTTCATGTTCATGAAGAAGAAGAATTCTTCTGAAATCCATTGTTTTATTCTTCTCACGGAAGCTTTTTGCCCTGACGTTGATGTCGAGCTGTATCTCGCGAAAAGAAGCAAAAGATACTTAGTTTTGCGATAGGCAGAAAGAACTTGAATTCGGTGATTCGCTGTCGAGTTTAGCTGCAATTCTATTAGTATCTTGATCTTTACAGCAATAAACTATGCATATGTTTTGCTTATGCATTGAATTTCGATAGCAAAATTCCATACAAGAATATGTGTATCAACATTTCTAGAAAGCTTACCGCTATGAAATACTGAGGCTCAGAAGTTGCTTCTTCTGCTTTCTTTGCTTCTTGAGCTTCTTCTGATTCTTCTTCTTCTTCTTCTGATTCTTCTACTGATTCTTCTACTGGTTCTTCTACTGGTTCTTCTACTTCACGAGTCTCTTGAGCTTCTTCGACTTCTTTCGCCTCTTTGGCTTCTTTCGCCTTTTTGATTTCTTTGGCTTCTTCTTGAGCCGCTCTGGCTTTCTTGATCCTTCGTCTTTGCTTGGGGTTTCCCCTGCAGTTTTTCTTTGAAGGTTGATGATCTACCTTCACGGCTACTACAGCAGTAGTTGAATAATCAGTGATGCTGCTCAACTCTCGCTGTTCCCTTAGCCTTTTGCGCTGCTTTGGATCCGGTTTGCACTTCCGCTTGAGCGGTTCAGTAGTGCTGAATGGGCTTGAGATGTTAAGTATCACTGACATAACTTCTTGATAGATTAATTGAATTTGAAGTCTAGTATCTAGTGATTATTATGATAACAAGATCTGGTCTTACAGCTCTACAATCTTCTATGGAAAATTCAAACTCTTGTGGTTGAAAATGTACCGTAGTCGTAACATCCCAATTGGGAAACGACGACGGCGCTTTCAGATCCGTGCGAGCACGGCTGCTTGAGCAAGTCTGTTATCAATGAAAAAGCAAGTTCACTCAGAGATAATCATTATTTGATTGCTCAATTTGCAGAACCAAAGCTTGTTCTCGATATAACCCGTCATGGTTGATCAAACGTCTGTTTTTCTAGGGTCTGTAGCTTCTGGAAGTAATACTCATGATATCAGGAATACGGGTTGTGAAAGGATCGAGTTAAGATTGGGTATGATGTCTATGAAAGGCACATGAGGCTCTCGACAGTATTGGAATAAAGCCTGTCTATATCGACTCGAGAAGAATGGTAGAGAGTGTGATAAATTAAGGACTTTACCTTGATGCTCGGGAATCAAAGATTAACTTCGAAAAAAAACAAATGTAAGTGCGTTGCTCATGTAGAGCCTTTCTAGTTGCTCGACTTCGGGTACGCCTGGAAAAAATGGTTCATGGGCCAGACAAACAGTAAGCACTGCCATGGTTTGCCTAGATACATTATGATACCGTGGGCACGTAGCCTGACTATGGGTTATGCTGAATGCTGAATGCATACTTACTGAAGGTACCTTAGATAGGCACGATGAGGTACTCTTAGAATCGGCAAGGAGTCGTGAGGGGTTGGCATTATCAGTACTGTTCCTTATTTTCAACACTCCCTCTTAGGAATTGAAGCTCCATATTGAAGCTATCTCCTCATGTCAAGCCGTCGGTGTTACGGATATTCCGCCACTAGGTCAGATGTAGCTAGTAGCTACTATAGTTTAGCCGAGAGCCGAGTAGTCTCACCTCTTTCAATGCTTGAACCAGAAAGGTCACCTCTTTGACTGCATTACATTCGCCAACGTATTCAGCTTCAGCAGATGACGTACTGACACATTGCTGACTTTTGAAGCTTCAGCTGATTGGCCCATGCCATAGGAAAAACATATAGTCGAATGTGAATTTTCGAAAATTCAAGCAATCTCTCAGCTCGACAGTTCCGGCTAGGTAACGAATGATTTGTTTGTCAGCTAGATCATGATCGGGGGTAGGATTCGTCGAATATCTGCTGCATTTGTCTACTGCGTAGCTTCATGTCCCAATTCTGCCGCAACTCCGCTACTTTGCGATGTTGCATTCGGCGATAACACGAAAGGACGAAGAGATAATAAGGAAACTTAAGTGCTCTATAAATTAGCATCACAAACTTATTACAGATACGAGAACAGTTTGGCAGATGGCTGCATTCGCTCTCGCTTGATGTAGTGGTTTGTTGATCCAAAGGGTTCGTTCAGCCCTATCACGAGTTATGTGCATAGAAGCGTTCTGCAAATTGCAGCTTCAGAGCTTGGATATTGGGTATATTCGGTCCTAGAATAAGCAGATCGTCCACATAGATGGCGATTATAATGTCATTATCGTGGATGAACACTGAATGATCAATTTCTACTCTTTGATAGCCGATGAAGATGAGGTAGACCTTCAGGGTTGCATACCATTCCCGAGGTGCCTGTTTAAGTCCATATAGGGCCTTGTTTAGGCGACAGGCTAAAAAGGTTCCATTTGGTCCTTTTTGTTCAAACCCCGGCGGTTGCTGCACTCAGACCTCTTCTTTTAGGTGTGCTTCTAGAAAAGCGGTGACGACGTTCATTTGTTCGGCTTCGTAGTCATATTTGGCCGCCAATGCTAGGAGCATTTAAGCAATGGTCTCATCATAGTCGATTCCCTTTTTCACTGTTTGTGGAGTATCCGATTCGATTTGAACTCGGTTCGCTCGACTGGCAAAGCCCCGATTATTGCCTTTGGCCCAGGGGTCATTGTCCAGCGGTGACCCGTTGGGGACGTCCGCTCGGAGCATCAGAATCGCTTGAGCTACCTGACTCGCTTGATTCTAGTTCTGGTGGCCGACTTCTAGCTTCCTGCGAAGCAGCTGGTGCTGTAGGTACAGTTATATGTTCCGAAGTAATAGGTGAAGTTCTTGTTTGATGATCGTCAGAAATCTTCGCGATCTTCGCATTTTCAGTGGTTTTTAGCGAACAAGGTTCATCGTTTGTTTGATCATCGAAGATCAGTACCAAAAGGTCTTCATTATACCCCTCGACTTCGGTGACTATCTCGTCTCATTGAACGTGACTTGATATTAATACACTCTTACCGTTCTACAAGCGGAACTGGTTGACTTCCTCGTAGCTCAAGAACCGACATTTCAAGCTCCCTCAATATGGTGGCACCAGGGCCACCAAAATAGGTGAGCTAGTACATACGGACCTCGCCGACGATGGTAAGATACCTAAGACCGATGAGGGAGTCAGATATGTTGCTGCTATGATCGATGACTATAATCATTTACCTACTAGACCGAAAATCAGATTCAAAAGGCGTACTTCGGAATTACCTGAAACTCATGAAGACCCGAGGCACTTCGGTTCACCGGCTACGTTCAGATAATGAAGGTGAGTATGCTGATCATGAAATCATTGAATTGCTCGAAGAGTATGGGGTTAAATGGGAGCCGACGACTTCCTATAGCTGGAGTCAAAATGAGGTTGCAGAGCGATGTTTTCGCACCCTTTTTGAACGAACTCGCGCTATACCCAGAATTCGACGTGCGAGGATTTAGTGTCGGCTGCGAAGCCGTATCTTGCTCGAGGAAATGAAATGAATGTGTGTCGTCTTTCGGGTTTCGGAATAGATGTGGTTGCGGTTGTTTTTAGCGGGGGGGATACCTCATCACTTCTCGAGCCGGTGAGGGCGACAGCATTCTTTGAATCTAGGAACAGGAATTTGCCGTTCTGTATACTACACGTATATTCTTTGGCTTCGTTTAGCCGGATTTTGGTTGATTGGCAAAATATCGATTATAATCGAGCCTTTCTCGACAATGGCTACTGCCTCATTATTTGCAGTAATAATGCTATTACCGGTGACCTTTCGGTATGACTGTTCATCGAACAAGTTCTCGTCATAGCAGATCTATTCATCAGGGACCAAATTTGGGTAGCAATCTCTATGTTGCCTATGTGTATCCTGGGTCCCTGTTCGGTACTGAAGGTGATTATATCGCAGGCCCTGTCGTTCTTATCTTCCCAGTGAAGAATATTGACGTTGAATGATGGGATTACCGGTTTCCTCGGCTTCCTCGAGGTGACTCACCAGAGACCTTTGGCTTTCAGGGCATCGATGGTGTCTATCCTTCATGACTGGTAATTTTCGCTCCCCTTTAGCTCAGGGAACCGATAGGTATTCGAACTTTCCATCGTGGTTGGGGTGTGAGGGCATGTGTGAACAGAAGTCAGTGACAATTCACACTCGACGGATCATCAGGATACCTGAAGGTTGACGACAGTCTCAAGATCTCAACAGTCATCTTGAAATACATCAAATCTCGACAGTCTCAAGATCTCAACAGCCATCTTGAAACACATCAAATCTCGACAGTCTCAAGGTCTTGACAGCTTAATATCTCAAAGACATGCAGCGTTTCAACGCAGGAGCCGTTTTGATCTGAGGTTTGTAGCAGACGTCGTTTCAACGCAGGAGCCGTTTCGATCTGAGGTTTGTAGCAGACGTCGTTTCAACGCAGGAGCCGTTTCGATCTGAGGTTTGTAGCAGACGCCGTTTCAACGCAGGAGCCGTTTCGATCTGGGGTTTGTAGCAGACGTCGTTTCAACGCAGGAGCCGTTTCGATCTGGGGTTTGTAGCAGACGTCGTTTCAACGCAGGAGCCGTTTCGATCTGGGGTTTGTAGCAGACGCCGTTTCAACGCTCTTCGTTTTGTTGCATATGGCACAACACTGAACAAAGAAGCGCTCAATCGTGCCAAGATTGCAGAGATCCTCCAGCATCACAGATTTCTTCAAGAAGCAAAACGAGCCGTCTGAGTTCAGAACCCTGTATTTTTCCTTGGTTCGGTTTAATTACGCGGACACATCAGTGATCTAGCGTCGTAATTTTGTCCAAATACGGAAAAACCCTACAAATTGAAAATTTGTAGGGTTTTTCTGTTGAAGGCGAGGGTGGAGCCGAGGTTGATGAGGCAGAAGATGATATTAATCGCGATGGTGACGATGATGCAATTAAGCGGCACGTTCCATTTGGGATGAATTCTCGAAAGCCAGGTGGAAAAGGGCAGCCCGCGGTCTCGGGCAAAAGCCCACATCTGACGGGATTCGGTCGTGGTGCAGGTGTTGTTGCCCAAGATCAGCAGGACGAAGAGAATGATGGTCCTTCGGACAAGTGGACCGCCGAGTCTGCTCCGGCCATACAGTAGAAGATTGAGACTTGGCCCACTAGCAGGGACAGACCGGTGTTGCTCCAGCCGCCGCTGTTGGTAATTTGTTCGAAAACGTCACTGGCGGAGTTCTTGGGCGCGAGAACCCAAAGGGGAATCATGATGGCGAAAAAACCGGCAATGTGCAAGACCAAAGCTAGGGTTTCAAATGCTGGGAGGGCTCGCCTCCATACGATGTTGAACGGGACGGTAAGGAACCCGAGAGCAATCATCAAGAGCGAGGCCTGCCAGTTCAGCAGGACAAAGTCTGCCTTATGATACTGTGTGAGCGTTTTAATTTCACTGTAGGAAACGCGAGGGACGGTGCCAGATAAGATGGTAAGTTTTTATTCAATGGATCATAAGATACCCATAAATGCTGTTGGTCATCTCTTTTGGGAGACTCCTATCTAAAACTTGTTCCGTAGCATGTATGCCAGTGCAAGACTTCATGACCCATGACTTCAATATCTGGAGACCCAAATCGTATATATCTCCCTCAACTCCCTCATCAAAGGAAAATAAAAAACATGGTTGCACACGAGCTGATGCAGCTTGAAGCTTGAAGCTCAGAGTCTATCGCATAACCTATTCAGGTCCAGCAATTGCGCCTGAAGGATACAGATCGATAATGTAGATCGTCATGGAGTTGCTGCAGTTGGGGTTCGGAGGGCAAACGCCTCGAAGTTTTGGAATGCTATGCGATACATCAACGAATACAGATTTGCCGTATTGCCGTATTGTCTCGATTTTGCAAATTCGATGACATGGCAGGAAATGGCCTTGAGTATCGTGGTCGAAAGCCTGGAATCCGTTACACTAAATCCATCTGAGACACTGGGAACCGTACATCTGGAGACGGCCTTGTTGGCGCTAGGTGCTACACGTAATAACGACATAAGTGTTGAGTCTAAGAACCTTTTTGTGCTCGCTCCTGTGCACGGTTGTTTCGAGCCGATTTCACCAGTGGAGCTAGATTGATAAGTGGCTCTGCCGTCTGCATGAATTGGTGCTGGCATTTTGTTAACAAAGGTCATCCCCATAATCAGCAAGCTCTAACATACCCTTAACAAGTCATGGGCCGATGCTCGTTTCTCAGGATCAACCTTGAGGGCGAAATTCAAGAAGTCTTTGAAGACCGGAGATAATTCATGCTCCTCTTTGATCTTTGGTGTTCCGTTGGTAGCAATCAAGTAAAGAGCACGCAGCGGCGACTCTGTGAGGTATGGAGGTTCGCCTTCGATCATCTCTATGGCCATGATCCCCAGACTCCATATGTCAACCTTACGGCCATATTCTTTTCTCGTCACAACTTCCGGCGCCATCCAATAGGGCGTCCCGACCATTGTAGTACGCTTGTTCTGCGATTCATTGATTTGAGCGCAGAAACCAAAATCGGCTAGATGATGTCAGCTCTGCCACGCTCCGAGACTGCTACAAGACATACTCAATTTAATGTTTCCGTCCATCGCAAGCAGAATGTTGTCGGATTTGATATCGCGATGAATGACCCCTTTTGAGTGCAGGTGTTGCAGTCCGTTCAGGGTCTAGATTTGTCTCGCATAAGCTTCTTTGATTCCACAGTTGCAGAGTCAAGCTTTGCCATACCTCTCTGCAAACTGCAGCAATCTGCCCCTCGCTCATCATATTGAATGTAACCACATCTGTCAAGCTCCCACCTTCCATATACTCCATAATAACCCACAAGTCTCCTTGTCGAAGGTAGCTATCCATGAAGTTCACAATATTCTTGTGTTTGCTGTCCTTCATCACTAAGATCTCATTGATGATCAAATCCTTTTTCGGTTGCTGCTCAAGGTTCATTTGCTTGATTGCTACGCATCGGTTTGTACCGACTTCATTGGCAGTATAAACGCCTCCCGACGCGCCCTGACCGATCTTGTTGAGGTTCCTATATTTCTTCATTGGATCCCCGGTACTACATATTGCGTTCAGCCGCGCCACGATGTCAATCCCCGTGGATCGCTTTGGTTGGCGTCTTGGGGTAGGTGCTCCTGCGCGTGGCTGAACGGCTGGAGCAGGGACATTCTGGGGATCAGGAGAAGCGCTAAATGGTTGCTGCGGGGGGGCTGGAGAAATCTGCTGCGTCGATGCCTGTTGTTGACTACGACTTCGCTCAAGTTGCTTGTGCGCGAGTGCTTGCTGAGCTGCGGCGGCGGCATGTTCCTGTGGATGTTGGTATGGTAGGGGGCTACCACTCCCAGCTGGAGTAGTGCGTGAATATGGAATAGGTGCATTTGCCTGAGACTTGGAAACTTGACGCTGGAGACCTTGATCGCGATTCCACTCATCATTGGCGTTGGATTGCGACCGACTCCTGCTCACGGATTCTTCGCTTGGCCGGCCGTATCGTGGTTCTTTGTTTAAGTTAGGTGGCTGTGGTGCGACTCGAACGGGCAGAAACGTGGTTGCTGGGGGTGCCCCTGGAGGTCGAGGCGCAGGGCGGCCGGGAACCAGGGCAGGCTGATTTGGAGATGGTGCATTCGATCCAGCATTGTTTGGAGTCGGTACGCTCCGCGGAATTGGCGGGGGCGCGCGTGGATTCTCAAAGCTTCCTTCGGCGTTTTGAGGGAAACGCGGGCTTGCTGGAGGGCTATTGATGGTCGATAGATGCTGATTGGAAGAAGTGGGCATCAGTAGGCTTAACGAGGATGGTGCCGACGCAGACGCTCTTGCGTGATCAAACTTGCGATAAATTTCGTCCTCCCCCTTGCCTTCTGCATTTTCTTCGACAAAGGTCATGATGTCAACAATCGCCTGAGGATTCTGCTTCTGCTCATCCTTTGATATACCGCTTTCCTGAAGCATTCGTTGCCATTCCCTGGGCAGTCCCTATTTATAGTCAGTACCGTTTCAACGTTTCAATACCCTGTCAAACTCGACTGCACACATGCACGGACTATCAGACGTTTAACCAGAATGCAGATGTTGGATAGCCAAAAGCAAGCTCGGAACAGGTATTTACTCTTACGCACCGTAAATTGGCCCGTGACATTGTCAAAGCCCACATGGGTAACGTGCACTGGATTTTCAGGATGGGAAATCTTGACGGTACGTGGCGAGCCCAGGACGCTGTTCATGAAGCTCGAAAAGCCACTTTTCTTCTTCCATGGCGCCGAATTTCTCCCTCCACTCGCTTCATCCGAGTATCTCTTCGGTGTCGTCAATCCAGTATCAGAGCGAGGCGGTGTGACGTCCCCCGATCGATCACCTACCGAGAAGCTCGCCGACTGTCTCAGAGCCGGGCTCGTCATTCTCGTGTCTGGACTCGTGTGCGACAACGGAGGCGGCCCAGGACGTCGCGAAGAATTTTGATAACCCGAAGATTTGCTGGAACTGATCTTTGACAAACCACCTAGAGTGTCGTGGGCGGCGCCGTTCAATTCATCCGAGCTTTTTTCATCCCATGATTGGCGCGAAGTATAGGAATACCCATCCGTGGGTTGCTCTGGCGGGGTGTGTGCGCCTGTTCTTGTGGAGGCCAGATTTGGGGAGCGGTTGAAAGAAATGTCGGCTGCAATGAGAGGGGGTTGGTGGTTGTGATCGCGACCGTTGACGCCGTTGGATGGGGATTGCTGTGGGATGGATGGTTGTCTTCGCAATTGCGTCGTCACGTTGTTTTGGCTCATTCTGGTATTGAATGCAGCATTATTTGGCGGAGGCTGTTTGGTGAGCTTCGATGAACGATGCTCGCGGTGCTCGCGGTGCTCTTCGTCCCTCATCTTGTTTCGACTTAGCGCGCGGATGTTTTGTGTTCCTAGTCAACCAATGGAATCTGCGGGTGGCAGCTGGGTCCCACTATGTGCTTTGACAGAAGACGATGGCACTTGTCCTCGCCCGTCCAGACTATCACCGTTCGATCTATTCGAACAGCTTGGTGGTGGAAAGATCTTTGGTGCTTTTCTTTTCTATTTTAATAATGTGCTAAAGGATTGCCAGCACCGTCGCCGATGATCTTTAGACAGGCGAGGCCTCTAACGGTCGCTGGAGCTACCTTAGTGGAGTACTGTGGTAGGTAAGGTACTTATCTGTCCATCTATGGCGCAGGGATGTACAGAGAATGCGGTGATCGGCCAATCTGCTAAGATACTTACTAGAACCCACGTATCCGGTCGGTCGGAATCCCAAACGGAGATATCATCATGGTTGATCGTTCAGGCAGCAGGAGTTGAAAGAAAGGATATGAGGTTGCGACTGTTCCGATTCGCTTCTCGCTGGATGTATGATATTTTACGGGATGAGATGCATGTGTCACTTGATATCTGGACGCATGGCTTTTGCTCGGATGGATACGAGTAACGTGAGGGCATTTACTGTTGCTTTGACGGTCGTCGTAGCTGCTGAATGAATCCTTTGTTACTTTACTACGGAGGAGTACTTGTTCGATGTGCTGAATACTCCAGATGCAGTTCATGTCATGTGGATTCAGCTTTGGAAGGATCACATACAGTCCTCCACAATCCACGATAACTTCTACTCCACATGCGCCTTTCTTCTTTACATCGCCTACCGTGCGCTTTACTTCTTCGCCTAAAGCAGCAACTCCATGCCATTCACTCCGCAGTCCGGAGTAAGACGCCGCAATACCTTCACGTTGTAAACGAGACTTTTGTCATATAGCGCAATTTGTCAGCATGCTGTCCAATCTAAGGTACCAAGGTAGCACGGTTGGTGGTAACAATAATGGATATACCGACTGTACTGTACCTTATGGCGTTGTCAATGTCTGTACGGATGTAGCCATAACGCTAACCCCAGAGTTGGACAAGCGTGCCAAGGTACTCGTACTCGAGGTTCAAGTACTCGTAGATACCGTCTTTTAATTCGGAAAAATCCCCATCCAAAAAGTCTCCCGCCTCGAGGTATCGCTCACAACAAGAGGTACCTTCACTCCAAACTGGGCCTTCACTGCACATGGCTGAGATTTGATATCTTTTTGATTTCTCCATTGCAATTACCAAGAGAGACCGTTCTAATCACCTTCTTACCGGGTTTCAACCTTTCCCCACACTATGCAGTAATTATCCCCATAGATTTCTGATTCTGTTTCGTCTTCCACACGAAGCACATCCTATAATCCTACCTGAGCGTTCTGCGTCATAGTAAGATGACTTCCGAGGCTCCGTTGAACGGTGGTAGCTCGGCAGCGTCAGACCACCTGTCCCCAGCTCAGAGGCTGCAGGAGAAGCATGCTGCTGACGCCGTTCATCGTGCGACTATAGAAGATGCTGTTGATGAAGAAGATATCATTCACCCCCCGCCGTCGATGCAAACAGCCCCCGAAACGACTCCTGCACCCATGCTTACGCCGGCAGATGAGGGTCTGTCCGAAAAAGCTGCTGGGAAGCAGAAAGCGTCTGATGAGCCCAATGGCATTTCTGGGTCTAAAAACCCTGATACAAAAGCTGCCCTCGACACAAAGTCCGAAGAATCATTCCCGGCATTAGGGGGCAGGCCCAAACCACAGGCGCAAGCTCCTGTGACCAGGGCCTGGGGAGCGAAGAAGCCGGTCTCTGTAGGCAATGCTGTTCCAAATGGTATGAATGGGAACGATTCCGTGTCGAGCACCACATCATCCCGAGCTTCTACACCAGCATCAGGGATGTTGACCCCTTCGTCTACCAATGTATCGGCTACGCCGCAGTCTCGGGGAATATCTAAGCCTCAATACATGCCAATACCTGGCAGACACAGTGAAAGGATTCAGTTTGCACCCTCACAGCTGCTTCCACGAGATCAGTTGAAGAAGCCCTTACAAGATGTGCTCCGAGGCATAAACAAAAGATCGAAGGCGACTGTAGAGATGAAGTCTGGGCCAAGCGGTGCAATCATATTTGAGGGGACTGGCCCTGTGGATGCTGCGCGACAAGCTTTGAAGGATGTGGCCAAAGAAGTTGGATCGAAGGTCAGTCCACTTCCAAGCTTACGATACCAGAACTAAACAAAGGCAGCAAACTGTGAAAGTCCCAATACCATTGAGCGTGCGACCGCATATCATCGGTCGGCAAGGGACCGTAGTACAAGCCATACAAAAAAGGACAGGGGCTCGCGTACAAGTCCCAAGGGCCGAAGAATCCTCTATTGCGGACGATGAGGACGATGATAGTAAAACGATCGATGTGGCTATCGAAGGTGATGCAGTCGCAGCAGAGATGGCCAGACGTGAGATTGAAGCCATAATAAACGAGCGTACCTCGACGGTAAACATGCGTTTGCGAGACATCCCTGCGGAACTCTTTCCCTTTATTGCCGGACCTCATAATTCAAGCATCAATGCTCTTGAGCACGGAAGGGAGGTTCAGATCCATATTCCTCAGTATCACACTTGGTCGTCACAGCCACCACCACAAACTCCCCCTTCCGGTGTGCCACCAAAGTTCGTGCCTGATCCAACAAATCAAATCAGGGTTTCTGGTGACAGACTCGTGGTTCAAGAAGTACGATCCGCAATTGAGCGACGGGTGGAGCAGCTTCGTCGTCAGATCACGTTGGAGCAGCTAGCCATCGACCGTGGTCGACATCAATTCATCCTAGGCGACAACGATAGAGCGTTGCACGATCTACTCCAAGAGACGGGTTGTACCGTTATTCTCCCCCCTGCATCCGACGATACGGAAATGCTAACAATCACTGGACCCTATGATAAGATTGAATCTGGCATCGAAAAGGTAATGAATCTTGCCAGTAGTATGCAAATGTCCAGCGTGGATGTCGCGCGTCAACACGCAAACGCTCCCAGAGGCTCTCAAGCACACGCGCGTGCATTGACACAATACCTACAGCAGCGCCAAGCAATTGAGCAACTCGAAAAACAATACGACGCCCGTATCGTTATGCCAACCAGTGAGGATAGCCCCATGAATTGGGAAATATATTCGAGGGATGGGAAGAATACCATTCGAGCGCGCTCCGATATAATAAACTTGATAAACGCACATCCCCCAACAAGAATCAGGCATGTGGAAGTCGATCCTTTCTTTCACAAGCATGTCCAACAGCAAAGCTCGAAACGTGTCCGAGATGATTTTGGAGTTCGTCTACTTCTACCTAACCCTATGAGTGGAATGCAACAAGTGATCCTGGTTTACGAAGGCCTTTCGGATGCAGAACTGTACCAACCACCTACACAGCGGCCATCACCCGAGGAGGTTGCGGAGTTCGAAAACGCTCTACAACAAGCCCAAGAGCATATCCTCAACTTGATCCAGGGACAGCAGGAGATTGGCGCTGCCAATATCGAGGTACCACCGAAGTAAGCTTTTAACCCTCCCTAAATCGTCCATTACTGAGAATCTCAGGTTCCACGAGAAGGTTCGCAAATTCGTACGCATCGAACAGCACAACCTTCCACCTACAGAAATCCCAGTACGGCTTACCTTCGGTTCAAGCAACGGAGTCAAAAATGGTGCAGCGGAGCCAGAGCAAGAAGCGTCGCTGCGAGGGCCAAGTGATGCCGTTGAGAAACTTGCAGAAAAGATTGTTGCATTTGTAGAAGCGGAAAAGCAGGATGAAAAGGAGCGAGGATTCATCACTAGCTTCGACTTCCCTCAAAAGTATGCCAACTTCCTCATCGGTAAGAAGGGCGAAAACATCAACAAGTACCGTGAAGAATTCGACGTCGATATTCAAGTGAACGATGGAAAGGTCGAAATCAAGGGGCCAAAGGCCAAAGCCGAACTCGCAAAATCCAAGATTCAACAGCTGGGCAAGAAACTTGAGGATGAAGCTACTCACGTCCTCAAGATCAAGCCTCAATACCATCGCGATATGATAGGCGCAAAGGGAAGCCAAGTAAACCGACTCCAGGACAGATACAACGTTCGCGTACAGTTTCCTCGGACTACCCCAGCTGGTGGCGATGATAGATCTGTAGCAGACGGCGCAAGCGATGTGGGAGGGCCCCGGAACAGTAGAAGTAATCAGGCTCCGGATGAGGTCATTATTCGGGGCCCAAAGAGAGGTGCCGATGAAGCGAAAGATGAGCTGCTCAATCTTCTACAATGGACCATCGACAATTCCCACACTTCCACAGTCTCTGTCGCACAAAGCCAGCTGCCGTCTTTGATAGGTCAAGGTGGCCGGGAGATGGAGAACATTAGGCTTGCAACCGGAGCGCAGATCGACGTGCCCGGCAACCGGGAAAGTGCGGACCCTACTGGCCGTGTGCAAATCCAGGTAAAAGGTACCAAAAGGTCCGTTGAAGAGGCGAAGAAGCTATTGGAGGAGAGGGCCAAGGTCTTTGATGATAGCGTCACGAAATCAATAGAGGTTGATAAAAAGTACCACAAGGCGCTCATTGGCAGCGGAGGTAAGTCTATCTCCCATCCTCATATGTTATTCCACTCATTAACACCTTCAGGTGCAAACATTCGTCACATTGTGGTTGAGGCTGGCGGTTCCGATGATCGACGAGATCTTGCCCGCACTGTTCGATTTCCACGGCAGGACTCCAATGAGAACACAGTTCGTGTGGAGGGAAACAAGGCACTTGTTGAAAGCATCGTTTCCTCAATCGAAGCTTTCGTCAACCAAAGGGACAATCAAATGACGGAGACTCTTGAAGTGGCACCAGATAAACACCGCTTGCTGATTGGCCGCGGCGGGGAAACTCGAAGATCTCTGGAATCTCAGTTCAAAGTCAACGTTGACATTCCCAAATTATCACAAGAAGGGCCTGGTCGTTCCCAAGTCAAAATTTCCGGCCAGCCTGAAGATGTTGAAAAGGCACGGGACCACATCTTGGCTCTGGTGAAAGATCAAGAGGGCGAGACCTTTCAAGTGCCCCGTCGACTGCATCACAACGTCTCAGATAATGGACAATTCTTCCGCCGTCTGCGCAATGACCATCGAGTTACCGTGGACCATGCAGGACAACAACCGCCCCCAAAGCCCGCAGCGGAACCAAGGTCGCAGATCAACGGTGGTGCAGCTCTACCGCTGATTACTGATGATCTAGACTCGATGGCCAATCATTCATGGGAGGTCGTTGACAATGACGGTGCAAGTGCAGAAGAGGGCGAGATTCCATGGATCTTGCGCGGTCCATCCGAGAACGTTGCCAAAGCCCGGACTGTGCTCCAAAAGGCCATTGAGCAGGCACAGACGCGACAGGAATCAGCCATTGGCTACCTTGTCCTACCTGATCCTCGTACTTACCGATTCGTTGTTGGCCAAGGTGGGTCCCAGATCAATTCAATCAGGAAGCAAACAGGTTGCAAGATTACGGTGCCACGAGACCAGGCCAAAGGTGCAGCTATTGAGATTGTGGGCTCCAAGGATGGGGTGGAGCAAGCGAAGGACATCATCCTCGATGTCGTCCAGAATGGAGGGAATGGAAACAGAAGGGACCCCTAGGTTGGTTTGGCTGTTTGGTGGACTGCATACATTTTGGGAGTCCATGTATGCATTTGCAGTTGCATCTACGACACTGGGAGATTTGGTGGCCATAGTGACTGGGACACGTGAGAAAAGTCGGCAGCTGATGTACTCGTATGTGTGGGGCTTGTACAAGATATCTACTTGACCTAATGTACAGATATCCTCACCCAGGTGTTTTTCATGAAGTTCGAAAAAGGACAGACATCCAATTGAGATGTTGGAAGAACGGTCTTGTCACTACTCACGACTGGCGATGTTTTTCAATCAACAGCCGAGGCGGCGATTATCGGAATTAAGCAATGATGACAAGTCCCGCTTTCCCCGCAAATCACTTTCTTCGTGCAGACCGCAGTCCTGCTTTCAAATGCATTGCGGACCAGAGTCACCCCCGATTCCTTTCTTGCCTCCCTTTGTATTTTGTTCTTGATTGCTAGCTTTGGGCAACTCTGTTGACAGACACGTTCATTGCAGCCATGACTCTAGGTGTCAGGGTAGCACCTACAGCAGCTAATCGAGCTGTCAACCTCCTTCGGACCGTCCAATATACACATCCTCCGAATTGCCCTTGCCATTCGAGTCCAGGCCATCATCGCCATACACCGTCCCTCTTGAACCATGCCAAGCGATCACTCGCCACGCCCGTGGATGCCTCGAGGAAAAAGGAATATGCATTCGAGATGGCGGCCTCAAGCATACGGTTTGGTCCAGGATGTACAAAAGAAGTCGGCATGGACTTCAAGAATATCGGAGCCAAGAAGGTCTGCGTAGTGACGGATGTGAATGTTGCGAAGTTGGACGCAATGAAGCAAGTTATCGAGGGATTGACAACGGAGGGTATCGAGTTTACCGTATACGACCAAACAAGGGTAGAGCCAAAGGATAGCTCGTGAGTGGAAGGACATTATTCGTTTTCTGGTTTCTAGCCACTGAGGGATACCTAGAATCCTAGAAGCAATCGCATTTGCCAAAGCCTACCAGCCAAGCGCATTTCTTGCAGTGGGAGGTGGTAGCGTGATTGATACGGCCAAACTCATGAACCTTTATACCTGCTTCCCCGACAATGACTTCCTTGACTTTGTCAACGCGCCTTTAGGCCGCGGGCTCCCTATCACCAAGACCCTCCTCCCTCTCGTCGCTGTTCCTACCACCGCCGGCACTGGCTCCGAGACAACCGGCACGGCCATCTTCGACCTCGTGGCCAAAAAAGCAAAAACAGGCATCGCTCACCGCGCGCTAAAACCCACATTGGGAATATGTGATCCCCTAAATACCCGCACCATGCCATCCGCCGTCCACGCCTCCTCGGGCCTCGACGTCCTCTGCCACTCCCTAGAATCCTGGACCGCAATCCCATACCACGAGCGCACGCCACGACCGACAAACCCAATCAACCGCCCCGCCTACCAAGGCGCAAATCCCATCTCCGACATCTTCAGCCTGCAAGCCCTGCGCTCAACAATCAAGTACCTTCCCCGCGCCGTCAAAGATCCCGACGACCACGAAGCGCAGTCCGAGATGCTGCTCGCGGCCACACTAGCGGGCGTGGGCTTCGGCAACGCAGGCGTCCACCTCTGTCACGGCATGAGCTACCCAATCAGTGGCCAGAACCCCGGCTACAAGCATCCAGGCTACGTCACCGACAAACCCATCATCCCCCACGGCGTCAGCGTTGCCGTGACCGCCCCTGCCGTCTTCCGCTTCACGGGCGCTTCGAATCCCGAACGGCATCTCGCAGCCGCCGAAGCCTTCGGCGTCGACGTTTCCACCGTAAAGCGCGAGAGCGCGGGCGAGGTGCTTGGGGAGGCTATCGCGGAATTTCTAGTCGGCTTGGGGGATCAGCCGAGGGGGTTGGCGCAGTTGGGGTTTGGAAAAGGGGATGTGGATGCGTTGGTGGAGGGGACGTTGCCGCAGCGGAGGGTGTTGATGTTGGCGCCTGGGTTGGCGGAGGAGGTGGGGGAGGAGAGGGAGCAACTGAGGGGATTGTTTGAGGGGGCAATGGCGTATTGAGGTCCTTTTGAACGAGGCGGTGGGGTGGGCGGAGGGTGTGGGAGTGGAAGGTGTGGGGGTGGAGGGTTCGGGAGTGGAGGGTGTGGGAGGTGGGAGGTGGGAGGCAGGGGATAAGGTTTTATATATGATTCAGGGAGCCGGGTGGGTGTATGTGTATATACATGTACACAACATTACGCACAAGGTTCGCCCATTCAGAACTGCAAGCGTTCACCAGCTAAGTCGTTGAACTTGGTTACCTACACTTTCAACCCGTTGAATATGGGACCCTCTCACCCAAAAGATTGATTGATCCGCGTAGTAAACCATCATCGAAAAACCGACAATCCAATTTCCTGACAAACACATTTTCATTCGTACCTACAGTACTTTGGAACATCCCTTACTATCCGATACGACGAAGAAAAACCAACACCCACAAGTCGTTCATTATTAAGAAAAAAAACATCAAGTCCATCAATCGACATTTCGAGCCATCGAACGAATTTCCCACCCCATCCAAACTCATCCACGAAACTTTTTCAAACAATCCGTTACAAAAAAAAAGAAAAAACCCCCATCAACAGCGCTTCTATCTTTTTTTTATCTAAACCGACGCACTCATTCCGCCTCGTTCCGCACACACAACCCCCAATTTTGTATCCACAGCAAGCCGGGCTCGCATCTCATGGTTTATCCAAGGGGCTTGAAAGCTCCTGAGAGTTGGTTGGGGAGGCCGGTTATGGTCTGGTTCGATGCGATTTTTTTTGAGGGAGGAATAAGGGGGGGAGGAGAAGATTTGGGTTGGAAAAGAGGGTGGGGGGGGGGGGTTGGATTAGTAGGGGTGGATAATACGCGCTGGGTGAGTAGGTTGAGACTATTTGCGCC